>Ga0074195_1000747_pt1 | contig 56548 bp, 41 predicted proteins | sample EPASupsiteHSE623_FD_64525 | JGI IMG/M metagenome (GOLD analysis project Ga0074195, IMG submission 64525) | Bioremediated contaminated groundwater from EPA Superfund site, New Mexico - Sample HSE6-23 | ecosystem: Environmental > Aquatic > Deep subsurface > Groundwater > Contaminated ...
TTCATGATTTGGTTTATAGACCATTCGGTCATAGATGGGATAATGGGTGTCTTTCTTTAAGTATCTCGGAAGTCTGATGGTTTGTTTGACTTTTGACTTCAATGATCCAAAGAAGCCTTTCATCGCTTCATCGACTTTACGAATGACCATTTGACCTTGAGTGGTACTTAAGTAACGATAGTGTTCACTGTCTTTGAGTAGTTGATAGTTTTCGTTATAGGATAAGTAGCCATTGGTTTTTATAAAATGTTGTCTCACATTATAAAGGGCTTGATTATAAAGACTTCTTGAAGCACGCATTAAAGATAACAGAAACTGGTGTTGTTCAGGCTCTAGATAGAGTCTTGTTATTAGGGCTTTATAAGGCATAAAACGATTCCTCCTTTCCTACTTAAATTATACCATAAAAGCACCCTTATTTATACATTTTATGACACTATTTAATTATATATAATTTTCACAATACGCGTATTTAATACCAAGTTTATAGTAGAATTATATAAAACTGATTGAAAGAACATTCGGAAAGCGAACAATAAAAGACGAACTTTCCTAGTAAATAAAAAAACGGCTATTAGGTAGCCGTTTAAAATTCAAGTGGTGCGGATGACAGGAGTTGAACCTGCACGCCGAAGGCGCTAGATCCTAAGTCTAGTGCGTCTGCCAGTTTCGCCACATCCGCGCAAATTGAATTATATCGTTTTTTGAGGTGGTTGTCAATAAACAACTCAAATATTTTTTAAGTGCTGGTATAAATTCAAATGGAGCGCGATGTCCATGCGTTTTTTAAACAACATGACTTTTTCATACAACTCGAAAGGTTCGATCTCTACATCGTCAGGATCCACAAAATACAGGGTATTCATGTCATTTGGACTTTCATCGCTATTCATGAATTTACTGATGATGAAAAAGTCGTCTGTCACGATGTCAAAAGCACGGGTATCGATGGAAAACGTACGTTCATCGGAAAGTGCGTTGACGCCGTAATAATGATAATCTGAGGTCTTTCCATAGAGCTCAATAACTGTACGGTATAAATCCACTTGGCTTCTAACCAACGGTTGTGAACCTGTCAATAAACCACGCGGAATGTCTGAGGTTTGGTCAGTATCATCAGGCACATATATGAAGGCCAACGTTTTAATCATTTCAAGTTTATGCTCAATGGTTGATAGTTCTTTGCCTAAAATGGTTTCTAAATCGACTTTAGGTATACCAGAACCATGGTCACTATAAAAAACATATGCGGTATTATCCACCCGTTTAGCCATTTCGATGAAATTTTGAAAAAAATCATCGTAATAGGTTTCATAGTTGATGTATTTGAGGGTGGTCGAACTCACTGGGATCATCTCTTCTGAAAATTGATTTGGGAATGGGTCATATAAATACGGGGTATGGGGTTGGATGGTGATTGGATATAAGAAATACGAAGCATGCTGATTCATGAGTGATTCGGTCCAATCGAGCAGTGAGTTATCGGACAACCACGGGCTTTCTGGTGTGTTTTTTTCTAAGTAGTTGGGAAACACATGGACGCCATTTTTAGTACCTTCATAATATTGAATTTTCTCATCAAAATAGAAATAGTCATTAAATCCAAGCATTTGTTCATGGACAATGTCTCGATTGTAAAATGTTTTGGTATCGCCATGTAAAGAGGCTTTATACGCTTCAGGGAATAATTTGGGTAAGGCTTCAAAAACATACTTTGTTTGATTATAGTTCCAATATAAGGTGGTATCCCCTGTTGGATATAAACCTGTCATCACTGAGAACTCAGCATCCGCTGAATTGCCTAAACCGACATTGGTATAAAAGTTATCTAATACATAGGACTCATTTAAAAGTGCCTTCAAGGTTTCAAAATAGGTCGAATCAAAATAAGGGCCTGTTTCGTCGAGTAAAAAATGATTAAACGTTTCTAAATGTATGATGACCAGATTTTTCCCTGATAAAATACCATTCAGTGAAGACCCCTGCATGATTGAAGGGTCAACCGTCACTGTGGATGCCTCTGGTAAAGATAATTGATTGCTAAAGGTCTGTCCGTATAAATTTGTATATGTGGTTTGATTTTTATTATACGCATTGTAAATCGTTAAACTCGGTAAAGTTAAATTGACGTTGGATAAGTTGATGCCCATCATTTGCCCGACATAATAATTGTACAAGCCCGCACTTTGAATACCGAATAAGGCACGTTCAGCGGAGATTGGCCAACGTTTGTCGAGATTGGTTTTAACTATCGCATTGGTGGAGAGAGAAACCACCACAGAACCCAATAATAAGAACACGGAAAGTAATCGATGTAACGGGTAAGTGACTTCTTCTACTTCGAGTTTTAATTTCTTGATTTGTCTAAAATAGCCTACATGCATTCCAGTTAAGACCATGGCAGGGATGAACACAACGATTCGGTAATAATTAAAAAGTTCAGCCAGTGCTTCAACAAATATCGATCCAGCCAATTCTGCTGCCGGATTGTTAAATAAGGTCATCTCATAAATCGAGAACATCGTAGAGTAATATTTGGTGAAAATCCCAATCGAAAAAATCGCGATGTTGAGCAATACTGTTACCACGAGCAAGTATTGCATACGGGCGCGACGTTTTTTGAAGATTAAAAATCCTATCAACAATAGGATGGTTAAAGCAGCGATGTTGCCCGTAATCGCATTCAGTTCTAGCAAACCATGGCGTCTAAATGGAATCAAATATCGATTGAATATAGAGGTGGTTACCATATATGTATTGAAGATATTTAATCCATAGAATAAGCCAAGGAACGTATAATACCATTTTTTCTGATTCATTTGATCACCTTGCGTAACCTTAGTATATCATTTTTTTCATTGAACATAAATCTGAAATGATTTTATCATAATTCAAAGGAAAAAGACCCGTTCAAATCTGAACAGGTCAACACCCTAATCAACGTTTTTTAAATTTCTTATAACCAAAGAACCCACCAGATAACGCCACTACAGCGCTTATGGTTACATAAACCCAGGTATCTGCAGTACGCGATGTGTCTTGATAATTCACTGCGATTCGACTTTGATAATTGACACCATCGATTTCATAACTGTAATAAATATAGGCTTGCTTGCGTTTAGACTGTAAATGTTCTGTTTCATCCAATAAAATCTTGATATTTCTTGGTGAAACCCCAGATTGTTGAAGCTGATTTTCTAACCATGAAATGATCTCTTCTCTCGACATCTCTTCATACGCATCGATGCTTAAGACATATTCTGTGGTATGAAAAATTGGGGCTGTATCATCAATCACATGCAAATGAACCGTCCTTAAGGTTTGGTTGCCTGCAGCATCTGTACAACGGACATAAATCGTATGATTTTTAATCAACGTGCCATTATAATCTGACAATTGAATGATCATTTTATGGGTTATATCCCCATCGTGGTTATCAATGGCGGTATATAAGCTTGTGATTTGTTCTAAGGTACGGGGACCATCACTTAAATAAGTATAGATCACATCTGGACCATAGATCATCGGTGGTTTGGTATCTGTAACACGAATTTGAATCGTTTTAGTGGCTTCATTGAGTGATTCATCTTTAAGAGCAAGTACAATTTCATAAGTACCGGCTTTTTGATTACTACTAGAATAGTTATCACTTTTAACGACAATTTGGGATGTACTCACGGATGACACATTATCCGATACCGTTAATTGTCCTAAAATATCATTTAAGTCGAGTGGGGTCCCATGTTCAATGGTATATAAATCGATGCCATCAATGATGGGTTTCGTACGGTCAATGACTTTGATGACCATTTCAAAATAGCTCGTATTTGTCATGGCGTCTGTTGCTCTGTATTGTAGGATGAATTCGCCCAATTCCGGGTTGGATTCTTCATAGTCACCGCCCATTAGTTCCATTTTAATCGGTCCACCTTTGGGGTCACTGACAGTAAGTGAATGGCGAATATCCGCTTCTAGGGCTGGTGAGTCGATGTCTACTAAATAAACCCCTGAGTATACGATGGGGGCGTTAGAAACATAATATTCAAAACCGTTGAATTGTGCATAAGTCCCTTCATACAGCATGATGTTATACCCTTCCATCGCCATGGCAGGTATATCCAAAAATAACAATGTTTCCACAGTACTCACAAACGAATAATACCATCGCTCATTGACCAAATCAACGCTGATCTCTTTAGTTTGACAGTTCACATTTACCTTCTCACAATGGGTAAAATAAGGGTATTCGTCTTGTGAAAAATTATCTACCCCAATATAGGCTAAATCCATCACCAATGTGTATGTGACGTTCTTCTTGATCCGAATATGGGTAAACATATCGATGTCTCTAGGGTCAGTTCGTTGGATGTTTCTTAAATCCAAATAATTCTTACCATGGGGTAACCGTAGTGCATTGGTAGCATAATCACCTGCTTGAATGGACATGGAGCAAAAAAGCATGAAGATGAAACTACCTAAAATCCAAATTTTTTTCAAAAAAATCACCTCTACATAATACGTACAGGTGATCGTTTGATTTTACTTTATTCGATTTCTACAAATACTCGACACGGGCTACTGTCCGCTTCGATTTTCAAGGGTATGACGTACGTTTTGAACAACTGATTGGATGGCAACTGATCAAAATTCACAGCATTTTCAACGATGAACATACCCTGATTGAATAAGTAATGATGGATGTCATAGGGGATATCATCTGGAGATGCCCCTTCAATGATGATGACTTTAATGGGTGATTTGATTGTTCTTTTCGCCCAAGATAAGTCGATCCATCCATCGGTTTCAATCAACAACAAGGTTTCGCCTTGATTTGTATAGGGTACTAAAGTGGAGATTTTTTTACCGAAACCAATAAATCCATCCAATGGATAATCCGACATATCTTTTTGATTGGATAACATGTGTTTGGGTCCATCGATGTGTGTCCCTGCATGCATCGATGTGGTTAATATGTGATTTTCATATCCATCTGATTCGATTGTAGAGATTTTATTTAAAACAACTTCAGGATCCCCTGGATATACAGGCAACCCATTTTTGATGGTTTTTGTCAGGTCGATAATCATATCATTTGCTCGATAAATACTTATTGGAAATCTGATTGGCATCGAGCGCTTTTAACATGATTTCAGCCGAGGTTTTATTGGTTGCGAGCGGGATGGAAAATACATCACACAAACGTAACAATGCCGAAACATCGGGTTCATGGGGTTGGGCGGTCAAAGGGTCTCTTAAAAAGATGACCAAATCCAATTGGTTATCCGCGACCATCGACCCGATTTGTTGGTCACCACCCATCGGTCCTGATTTCATCCGGATGATCGATAATCCGGTTTCTCCAATGATGAGTGTACCTGTCGTGCCTGTGGCGTATAACGTGTGCTTACTTAAAATATCTCGATACTTTTTAGCCAAATCGATGATGTCTGGTTTTTTCTTGTCATGTGCAATGAGTGCGACGCGCATAAAATCACCTACCTTAATACCATTGTATCAGTAAATGTTTATTTATTTAAGCCATCTTTAAGCGCAATCAATAATTCACCTGAAGTATCCGTTCCGTATTCCCAAAACATGATGCCCCCCAAACCTTCTCTAATCACATAATCGCTCTTTTCTTGAATAGAGCGTGGGTTATCATAGGAAATGAATTCGGTACCATCGTTCTTTAATATGTATGGCACGCCTGCGCGTGTGTCATAAGCCTTGATGTAATCATTGTTGTTTAGGTAACTTAGTACGATGTTGTTGTAATACACGGACCCTGCATTGACCCAAGACCCAAAGGTTTGGGTGTTTGCATCATAGGTTCTGGTTTGTTTGATGCCATAGAATGCCACTCCAACGATGATTTTTTGATAATCGATGTTATACGATGATTTGAAATTTTTGACTGTTTCATCGATGGATGCTGTCGATAAGGAACGACCCGCAAGCAAGGTGGTGTTGTGGTATGTGGTGGCACGGTATAAAGCATTTTGGTATTGACCATTCCCGTTGCTCATCCCGTAGGTCATCAAATTGATGTAATCCAAATAGACTTTAGAGTTATTCAAATCGTATCTAGGTGGTTGCCAGATCCCCCCAGTAATCGCTGTGGTCACCAAGTGATTTGGATTGTTCGCTTTGACCTTTTCATATACGATTTTCATAAGGGCTGTAAATCTGGTTTTTTCAGCATCGGTTGGGGTCTCCCAGTCGATGTCTACCCCATCAAAGCCATATTGGTTGATCATCAAAACGATGTTGTCAGCAAATGTATTTACGAGCGTAGGGCTTGCAGCAATCGTACTCCAAGATGATTCAGGTGCGACAGACATGATGACCCAATTACCATATATTTTTGCTTTGGGTAGTATGTAGGTTTGAACATTGCTTAAAAAGGTTTCACCATACAAATTGCCTTGTCCATCGGCTGTGATGAATGCGGTATTGATGATGTCTAACGTTTCAAAAAAGGCGTCATTGACTGTGTTATACCCACGGTATATATAGGATGACGCAATTGGACCTTCTAGAGATTTATATCCAGGAACAACAACCTCAAATGTGAGGGTATCTTCGACTTCACCTGTGATGTTTGCGGTGAGGATGACTGTGGTGGTATGGTATGGACGCTTGTATAAACCGCTGTTAGAAATCACCTCAGGGTGGCTCGATGACCACTCTAGGTTGAATCCACTGAATACCAAGGGTAAACCCACACTTTCTTCCGTCAGTTCCGGCAAAATACTGTCTAAATAGGTTTCTAGTTCGGTCATCGTTTTTGAACCCCACTGTGCGATGAATGTGATGTGCTTCAATCCATCCTTGGTTGTGTAAGATGGGTAATTAAAATAGGTTTTTCCTTGATACAACCAGCCTAAGAATCTAAACCCTTCTTTGATTGGTACAGGCAGTTTGGTTGGTTCTTTTAAACTCAAAACTGGGTTTTGATATATTTCTGCTTCTGTATAAAATTTAACCTCCAATTCACCTGTAGTAAATGTATTGGGGTCAACACCAAAATCTACGAACAGTTTGGTGTTGATATCTTGGGTGTAAGCCATGATTTGGTTTAAAATTTCAGGATTGGATAATTGTTGGTGTGCCCCAATGATATAATCATAATGGGGTAGGGTTAAATTTTCTACTGCCGCAGTCATGGGGTCTTTATAGACCACTTCATACAATTGAGTAGGTTCATTGAAGACGATGAACAATTTATAAAACCAACGCAGTTTTGTGTTGTCACGATCAAACAGAGATAACGTATCGCCACCCACATCGTTTTTACTTTGAATCATCATGGTTGAATCGGGTTCTTGGGTGGATAGATAATCCACGCCCATGTGTCCACCGTTCAAATCGAGTGTAACTTCGACGGTTTGTAATCCCGGATTTTGACAGCCCCACAATATCAAAAGAAGGATAACTGTGGTAAGGACTGGTATGAGTTTTTTCATAATATGAACCTCTAAATTCTATAGTTTGGATGATTATATTATATCATAGGCTATTCACCCATTTTTTTAGGGTACGAAAACTATTACCAAAGTGAAAGGGGGATGTACATGGATCAAAAATACGAAGAAGAGATGATTCAAAAAGCGTATGAATTCTATCAAAAAACGCTTCAATCCGATGGATTTTATGTTTGCTTACCTTTTCAAACTTTTTTGAATCATATACAAAATCATCACCTAAAATTACACCTGAATAACCATCAAATCGATGGGCTGTTACTCTATAGTTTGGTGGGTAACCTGGGTTACATTGCTTATCTTTTGGGTTCAGAACAGATCCAAAAAGATTTATTATTGAAGCTTGAAAATGAGCTGTCAGCGATGGGTATAAAAACCCTGTGGTGGTCCTTTTATAACCCAATCAAAGTCCCGTTTTATGTTAAAAATGACCACATCCATGTCAATGCTCAAGGGGTACCTTTGGGTTCAGCCATGGCGGATTTATTAAAATCCATTGGGTATCACGAACATGCCATTCAAGATACCTATCACATCGATGTCTTATCTTTCAATCATCAAGCGTTTATCGAACAGCAATCTCAAACATTGTTATCATTAGGTATTGAGTTTAGGTGTTTAACCGGCCATACAAGTCTCGTAGATGATTTTTTAGATAGACTGGATAACCCTGGATTTGTTGAAAGCATTCGACAAGGCATTGCGCAGAATAAACCCATCCTCTATGTAATAAGAAATGGCGTTATTTTGGGGTTTACTGGTCCTATTGGTGTTGCTAACGATCACAGAGGTACCTTCGGTGGTATTGAAGTATTAACTGAATTGAAAGGGTTAGGTGCGGGTAAGCTTTTGTTCTTTAAACTGATTCAAACCTTCAAAGACATGGGTTCTACTTACACAACACTATTTACAGGTAGTAATAACCCTGCAAAACACATTTACATGGCTGCTGGTGCAACCAAAGAACAATCCTTTCTTATGATGAAAAAAGAACTCTAGCGATAGAGTTCTTTCTTTTTAGATGCGTTTGAGTGATTCTCTAATGTTACCATCGTGGTCAGATAAGATGTCTTTAATCTTGTCTTTGTCTTCAATTTTAGACATGATGGAGAAAATGGCGTATTTGACAGAATCATATTTTTTGAGGTGGGTTACAGCGATTTCTTTGTCACACCCTGTGATGTCCATGACAATCGAGGTTGCTCTTGAAACCAACTTATCATTTGACATTTGAACGTCTACCATCAGGTTCTCATAGACTTTACCAATCTTAACCATGGATGCGGTAGAAATCATATTCATGATGAGTTTTTGTGCTGTCCCTGATTTCATACGGGTAGACCCTGTGAGTGGTTCTGCACCGGTGATCGCTTCAATTGGGTATTTTGCAGTAGCTGCGATGACGCTGTTTGAGGATGTGGTAATACAAGCGGTTGGACAACCCACTTCATTTGCATATTCGACTGCCCCTACAGCATACGGTGTACGTCCACTGGCAGTTACACCAATAATCACATCGTTTTCTGTGATTTTTTTACGCTTTAAATCTTTAATCGCCGCTTTTTTTGAATCTTCCACTTTTTCAATCGGATATCTCAAGGCTTTGTTTCCCCCTGCGATGATCCCAATGACCATATCTTTAGATACACCAAAGGTAGGTGGACATTCTGAAGCATCTAAGACGCCGAGTCGACCTGAAGTCCCTGCACCGACATAGATGAGACGACCACCTTTTTTAAAGGCTTGTGTCACCACATCGACCACATGGGCGATTTGATCGAGGGCTTTCTCAACAGCGATGGGCACCAATTTATCTTCTTTATTGATCATATTTAAGATTTCTTTGGTCGCGACCAAATCGATGTTTCTTGTGTTTTCGTTACGTTTTTCAGTACTGATTTTTCCAATGTCTACCATAGTTTTACCCCTTTGTAAAGTGTTTGATCGCCAGATGATAAGCCCCTTTTACAGGTTCTTCTGCGGTTTCTTCCATATCAAAAGACGGTATTCTGTCTTTAAGATACGCGATCATGGCTGTTTTGACGACTGGTGCCTGGAGTACAAATGAACCCCTAGGCGCAATCTTCACACGGTGTGGTTGAATGAATCTTTGGTATGCGAGATAAATTTGTTCCCCCAACAATTCCCCTTCTTTTTTGTACAAAGATAGGCAAAGTTCATCCCCAGTTCTTGCTAACTCACCCATTTTAGGTGAGAGGCTAGCAATTTCGCTTTTGTTTTTGTTGTAGATATAAGCGATGATATCTGCTTCACTGCTGCCTTTGATTTCCTTGAGTAACCACTGAGATAAAGGACTGAATCCCAGGTTGTGTTCACTTTCATAAATGAGATTTTTAAATGCACTGATCACCACATGGTAAGCACTGCCTTCATCCCCTAAGAGATGTCCATACCCACCAATCGTATTCACGACGTCATCTTTCAATGTGATGACCGCGCTGCCGGTGCCACCAATCGCCATGATTACGGCTTGATCTGGTGCTCTATCCACCGAATATAAACCAATCATCGCGTCGGTGTTGAGTCTAACTTCTGCGTTAAATTGCTTCGATAAATAGGATTCAATCCCTTTGTCTTTCATTTTGGTTGCGCCAGCGATGCCGAGTTCAATCCAAAGTTCAAACGTTGTAGATGGGATTTTTTCAATGAGTTGCTTGATGGTGGATTCAATATTTTTAAGGGCGGTTTGATCGTCGATTGAAAAGTTCGAAAAACCACCCAAAGCCCGAGCGAGTTCTCGCCCTGCTAAGTCATAGAGTACTGCGAGGGTTTTGGTGCCACCACCATCGATACCAATAATGAATTTATCCATGAATCGGTAACCTCCCTTTCAGCGTCAATTGACCTTGTAAATACTCGATGAGAATATGCATCGAATTTGGTGTGTATTCATATAAACAAACATAATTTTTGATTTCTGGGTTGAAGTGTAAATCGTAAGGATTTCGCATCGATACGACATAAACCTCAGGGTGAACCGCTTGGAGTTCAGATATGAGTTTGAGTTGATTTTGATAAATGTTGCCATTGTATGTGGTAATCACCACTTGATCATAAGCTTTTGCTTTTGAGACAATTTCACCAATGGTTTCAATGGTTGGATTGACAGGCATCAAATACCTTCCCAACCCTGGTAATACGCTTTTGATGGTCTTGGTAATTAAGTAATCCCCTTCAGTATCGTCTGCCCCAGAAGTGACTTGAGGGGAGACGCCAATGAAGAATGTTTTACCCCATGGTTGATAGGCTTGACCTTTGACCAAAGTAGCTGCGCTTCTGACTGTCTGTAATGCATAAGCGCGGTGTGTTTCATTTTTTACAATCGGTTCGATGCCCATAAAGGTTTGATTGATGATATGTGTATTCAAAAGGGCTTTGTATTTGAGTACCCTCGATACCCGTTCATCTAAGACTTCAATCGGTAACTCACCGGATAATACCGCTGTTTTGAACCTTGAAAATGCTTGGATTTGTAAATCGTAAGTATGACAAATGCAAACCAAATTCGCCCCAGCTTGGACAGCCATTAAGGCAGCTTCTACCGTACCATACGTGTCTTGAACGGCTTTCATTTCCATGCCATCGGTCACGATGAGTCCTTCAAACTTCAATTCATGCCTTAAGAAGTCTGTCAAACATTTTTTGGACAATGTCGCTGGAAGGCCACCTTCAGTAAACGCAGGAAAATCGATGTGTGAGGTCATCAAAGCATGGATGCCTGCTTGAATGGCTTGTTTGAATGGGACCAATTCAATCTTTTCAAGTCTAGTTCTGTCATAACCTACTTTGGGTAGGGCTAAATGAGAATCCAAATGGGTGTCTCCATGACCAGGGAAGTGTTTTCCTGTGGCGAGTACTTTTTGTTGTAATCCCTTGAAAAATGCGGTCGCGTACTCCGATACCATCGCTGGGTCATCCGAATAACTTCTGACCCCAATGACTGGATTTTTAGGGTTATTATTCACATCCAAAATCGGTGCGAGGTTCATATTGATGCCCAGTGCATCCAATTCTTCCCCCATATATTCACCATTTTTTTGTGCGTATTGAATGTCATGGGTGGCCGCGATGGTCATCGCACCAGGGAAGAATGTCGCACCATGGAATATTCTGGTGACCATCCCGCCCTCTTGGTCGATGCTGATAAACATCGGAACCCTTAAGTGTTTAATCGTTTCTTGTTGTAAAGCTTGATTCAATTCGAAGAGTTGTTTGGGTGAAACACAGTTTCTCGCAAACAAAATGACGTTGCCGAGTTTATATTTGACGATCATCTCTTTTGTAATGTCATCGAGGTGGTCTTTTTGGATCCCAAACATGAATAATTGGCCAATTTTCTCTTCCAAACTCAATTGTTTAATGTCATAAATCATAGAGATGATACCTTTCTTTCATAGTCGTGAACTGCTGTGAATCTGACTTCATTTTGGCAAGTATTTCTGCCAAAGTGAGGGTCTTTTTTTCAATAAAATCGCCACCCATCAGTAAATTAAAGAATAGATTTTGACTTGTTTTTGGGGGTTGAATTAAACTGAATTCTTTGTGGAGTTGTTCAATCACATGGATTAAGATCACCCCTGTTTTAACGGGTTCAAATGTATCTACATCGGTCACATAGAGTTCCAAGCCTTCACACAATACATCGACGTGTTTGGAAAATGTTGGTGTGAAGAAATGCTTTCTGAATGCGACGCCTTTTAAATCGAAGGGTTTTAAGGCTTCTAGAACCGCTTTGCTATTAAACCATGGGGCACCAAATATTTGAAAGGGTTTGGTCGTACCTCTGCCTTCGGATAGGTTGGTTCCTTCAAAATAACAAGTCGCCATATACGCATAAATGGTTTCAGGCGTCGGGATGTTCGGTGATGGTAATACAAAGGGCACCTGGGTGTCTTTAAAATGCATACTTCTGTGATAACCCGCCATGGGGATGACCGTGAGGTCGGCGTGAATATCACCTAAATCATTAAAGTAATTCGCCAGTTCGCCAATGGTTAAACCATAGCGTTGTGGAATCGGATAATACCCGACAAAACTTCTAAAGTTTAAATCTAAAAGATTACCTTCCACAACTACCCCACCAAGGGGATTCGGTCTGTCGAAGACAACCATTTTCTTGCCATAGGTCTTGCATGCTTCTAATGCGAATGCCATGGTGTAGATATAGGTGTAAAATCGCGCACCCACATCTTGAATATCGAAACAAAGTATATCGATATCAGACATCATCGCTTCGGTTGGTTTTCGGGTTTCACCATAGAGTGAATACACCATCGCGTTGGTTTCTTTGTCGATATACGGGTCTAATTTAACACCTGCTTGAACGTTACCTCTAACCCCGTGTTCTGGTGAAAACAGCGCTACCAACGTGGATACTTCATGGAGAATGTCAATCGTCGATTTGAACTGTTGATTGACACCTGTAGGGTTTGTGATTAAACCCACACGTTTACCTTCAAATAGCGATCGATATAGACCGATTTGCTCAATGCCTAATTTAATCACGACGATTCATCTCCTCTACCAAATCCACCACCACATCGGTGATTAAAACCATCACCATCAACCAACCACTGACACCAAATAAGACGAATATCATGGAAGTGAATGAGGTGAGCAACAAGAATAACAATAATGCTGGTGTGAGTAACAAGAATAATGTTCTTATGATATATTTACCCGCCACATAAAAAGCCAATTTGATGGATGCTTTGATGCCCAAAAGAGGCTTAGCATAGACGATGGGTAACAAATACAATGATACAGAAAGCATCATCACCACAAAGAACAATGTGATGTAATAGCCTGCTTGGTAGAATAAGGTTGGTGTGGTTTCGATGAGTTCAACATAATAAGTCATGTTGAGATAGCCCACCAAAATAATCACACCCAGCACCAATCCCAACAAAAGTTTGTGAAAAATACGGTACTTTAAGTGTTTAACATACGTTCTGAATAACCCTTTTTCCTGTTTTCTCCAAAGGTCTCTTAAGGTGTTGTATCCGGTAGATAGCCCCAAAAAGAGTGTGATGATGGGTAAAATCGTCAGAATGACCAACGTGTTGATGATCACCAAACGCAATACCCAGTCACTGATTTGATTGATTTTTTGGAAAAAGGGTTTTTCTATGAACATATGAACTCCTAACCGACGATGCCGGTTCTTTCAATCGATTCAACAAATTGTTTTTGAACAAATAAATACATGATGAGTAATGGCAACATCATGAGTAAGGCAGCGACATTACTGATGAGTGCTAAGAACAATGGATTTTCCCATACATCTTGTCCAACCAAGTCTAGCCCACCCGTATAAAATAGTTGGGCATACATGTTTTCTGCAGCATTCAATAATCTCATCGTCAAAAGTGGGAAATCGGCGGTCGATACTTCGAATATCTTGACATAATACGCATCGTTCCATGCCCAAACAAATGAGAATAGACCGACCGTGACCATCGCCCCACGGGCGTTTGGTAACATGACTGAGAAGAATATTCTAAATACCCCTGCACCATCGATTTGGGCAGACTCTTCAAGTTCTTTAGGCAACCCTGCAAAGAATTGTCTGAAAATGAAGATGAAAATACCTGAACGAATCCCCATGCCTAAGAGGTTCATCAAGTAAATCGACGATTGCTTACCGATTAACCTGAGGTCTCTAAAGTATAAGTATTGGGAAAGCGATAACGCTTGTGGTGGGATGACGATGGTCAAGATGACCAAAATGAACAACACATTCGTCACTTTGTTTTTAAGTCTTGAGAATGCATACCCAGCCAATGCGGTTGAGAACAACTGTAAAACCATTGAAATGAATGACATGGTTGCTGTATTGATGAGTGCATCTTTATAATCCAATACCAATACAGCCAGTTCCAAGTTCTTGAGTGACCATATTTCAGGGATCCAAATTACCGCAGGGTTATTCACATCTTCAGGGGCTCTTAAAGCTTGAAGGATTTGTTGGATGGTTGGAAATAAAATGACGAAACACAAACCAATTAAAAAGACATAGCGGAAGAATGACCCGAAGAACGCTTGGAAATCGCGTTTTCTTTTCGCATTCAACTTCTGAGTGAAATACGTGTCTTTGATTTCAGTCTTCTTCTTTTCATAATACGTTTGAATCTTTTGGAGGACATTAGTTTTCATAGTGTGAACCTCCAATTCCAAATATTTTTGCCAGTAAGAAAATGATTAATAGGATGACAATGATGGAACCAACATACATCCAAGACATCGCGGAGGATACGCCCCATTGTTGTTTATTGAGTTCATCGGAAATGATGCCTGAAACCGATGAGGTTAAGAAGGTATCCACCAAAGCATACACAGTGACTGTGATGATGTGCGGGGATACGTTTGGTAATGTAATCAACCAGAACATCTCATAGGCGGTTGCACCTTCAATCTTTGCCGCTTCATATAAATGTTTCGGTACGGATTGAATGGAGGCTAAGAAGAGTAGAATTGGGACACCTGCCAAGGCGAGGATGTCATAAATACGACCAATCAATCCACTGATGAAGCCAACAATCACTTGATCCAGACCCGTTTGAACGAGGAAATATTCCAAATCAAATAGTTGTCCAATGTTTTGTTGTTCCAAAATTTGTGTAATGATGTCTCCCCCACCCAAAGCGGTTGCAACCGCAGCTGAGTTTAGGATGACTGGGATGAAGAATATCGCTCTAACAACAGCTCTGCCTTTGAATTTCGCATTCAACATGACCGCGATGAATAAACTGAAAATGAGCAATACTGGTAAATTGATGACGACATCTGTCACCGTGTTGATGAGTTCTACTTTGAAACTACTGACTGTAGTGACGTGGGTATTCCAAGCGAATAGGTAATTCCCCATGCCCACAAATTCTAATACAATTTCACCGACACGTGGTGTGAGTTTAAAGAATGAATACAAGAACGATTGGATTAAAGGCATACCAAATAAGAATACAATGCCTAGCATCCAAGGGAGTAAGAATACCATCGACCAAAATTGTTTTTGTTTATGATATTTATTGATGTTTTTTGTCATCTTCATGGGTTTTTGGATATTTTGCATGTTAGTTCCCCCCTACCACTTTATAATTCATGGCGAAGACGAATTGTCCTTGATAACTGATTGGGGTCAAGTTGTAATTGATGACGATTTCTAACCCATGGGCATAAGTGACTTTATAAACATTTGGTGCGATGATTTCATGATGAATCAAACGGCCTTGGTGGATGCCAAGATTGTCTAATTCAGCTTTTTGTGCTTGCATCAAATTCAACCAGTTTTTATAATACGTGGAGTTGTACTGATTGTATTCGGTGTTGAGGAGTTCTCTAGAGTCATCATAGGTCAACGTATACTTCAGGTTAGACCCGGTTTCGATGGCTTTTAAGAAATTATACTCAATGCTTCTTGTGGAAATAATGTTGATTGAATTGCCTGCATAATCGACTAAACCTGACAATGCCAATTGTAAGAGTGGCACTTGGTTATCGATGATGGCATATAATGTGGTATCGGTTGGTAAATCGGTGATGTAATTCGCATAAGGTATCGCGAATCCCATCGGATTTCTAAGCATCAAATTTCGATCAGAAGACGCTAAGATGGCTTGTTGAAGGCGTAACGCGTCTTGTTTAAAGATGATGTTGGTTTTATCATAAGAACCTGTTAAATAATTACCCAGCATCGATAAATCCAAATATTCGTGTTTAAAATCTTTAGCCAATTTGTTGTAGATGGCTTGATAATATTGTGGGTTCACAATGTAATCGGCATCGCTGTGTGGGTACATCGTTTCTGAATAAGGCAATCCGGTTGGAAAATGATATTCATATAGGTAGGCATTATTCCCGGTGATGCGTTTCGCAGTATACGTATATTGGTCTGAAAAACGACGGTATCCATTGACGGTCATCAATTTAATTGAAGCGTAAACAGGTATATCTTTTGCTTCTAACGCTGAAACCATACGGTTAAATCCAGCCCCATCGCCCAAGACACGTTCAATGTTGATGTTGGTTTCAATGCTTTGTGATAGACCGCCATTGAAGATGCCTGAATAAATGACGTTGATATCATCGATGGCTAAGTCTTGCATCTGTGAAATGATCTTTTGAGCTTGTTTGAATGTGGTTAATGAACGTGTGGTGGTATAAGGGATACCTAAGAAGAATTCTTTCTTATCGTAGGCTCCTAAAAATTCTGCTGTGATGATGGTTTGATTGGTGTTATCCGATAATGTTAAACCATAAGTATCCATCAAATGATTTCTATAGCTTTCAGCGACACCCACGTACGAATTTTTAGTGCCTGTCAAGAATTCATAGGCAACAACAAAGTCAGTTCGAACTATCGGTTTGGTCCATAAGGTGATGCCATGCGGTACCGATGGGGTACCCAAAGTAATGGCCTCCGATTCTCTTAGATTGAATGATACGAAGACATTGTTATAAGAGTCAATACGACCAGATACGTCGGCATTGATGGTTGCCATGGCGTCCCCAGCTGTGATGATGCCTGCAAATCCGCCTTGTTCTTTAACCATACCAAAGACAGGGATGGTGATGTCTTGTTGTTGTTCGCGCATTTTAAATGGAAGCAATGCCAAATCTTGTCCATACAGACGTTTACGGTATGGGTTTTGATAGTATTTGCCATTATTGAAATTCATAATAGCGCCAGTACCATCCGGCAAGACGATATAACCTTCGGTTGGGACACCAGCAATTTCAGAAATCGCTGTCCCAAACATCGGATATAAAGCGATGCTTGAAATTCTTGAACCACCAAACTCTTGAAGTGTATTTCTCATGATGGCGGTTTCAATGCCTTTATCGGTTAATTTAACTTCAATGCCGATTTGAAAACGAATTTTTTCATATTCTTCTGTGTAGCCATAACTGAAGTTCTCTTCAATGGCACGTTCACGGGTATACCCCAGTTTGCCATAGAAAATGTCATATAAACGGTTGATGACCAAACGGCTCATGGTTTCATAACGGGCAATTTCATATAAACCTGTGGCTTCATCGAACTTGGTATAAGCGATTTGTTCTAAAATTGAGCGATCTTCCAGTGTTTCCATGGTTTCTTTAGGTAAAAACTTAGGGAAGAATAGATAGTCGACTTCTAAGTCTTCTAACATGTATAGTACTTGGAAACCATTCGATAAATACTTGATTTTATAGGTGCGTTGTCCTGCTGCGGATAGCTTACTTTCCGGGTGACTGATGGCGAATTTATAGTTGTTGATCGTCGTCAAAGAACCATTTGCATCCACATATTGGACTTCCAGTGTGGCTTTTTGTTTTTCCACAGCAGTTGGGGTGATTTTACCCGATTCTGCTTCCCAAGGGTCTGGGATGGATGGGTTCGATTGCCACACTTCACCGTTTCGTTTGTCGACGACTTTGAAGTACGTATTGTTTTCATTTAAATACAACTCAAAGTGGGTGTTTGAAGCCACCAGTTTATTCGAATCTGTTAAGTTAGCCCCATCGATAAACCCAGTTTCATCATAGGCAATCAACTCAGGGAATTGAATGTTGGCAGGTTTAAGTTTGAATGCGACTTGATAAGTCACGATGCCAATTGAAAGGATGAGGATGCCAATCCATATTTTAAGTTTCATATCGATCGCCTCCTAATATCTCAACGATATTTCATTGTAAATGGAGGCTACAAATGAAATAAATTGTTGGATTAAATCAAAGAATAATAACCCTAAAAACATCAATACCGCCATCGCGATGAATGTCGCAATAAACGCTAAAATGGTTTTGAATAGGCCATAATTGTGGATGTTTAAAATACCCATGAATAACATCCAACCCGCTGCCACATATGAAATCGATACAGCTAAGGTATAAAATGCCATTTCTTCAAGGGTTAAAAAGTTGGAAATAATCACGGCAGGAAACCCAACGATGATGATGGGGAACAATGCATACCCTGTTACCATGAGGATTTCTTTGTATTTGCCTTTACCTTCCATCAGTGTGGTCACAGACCAGTTTGCAGCGGTGAATATCGCAACAAGCAAAATCACTGAGAAAATTTCCTCCAATGAATTTAACAACATTGGGTTACGGTTATTGATGAGTGGTCCTTCGTATTGATAGGTGAAGATGCGAAGGAATGCGAATAACAAGATGAATGTAATGGCTACACTCATTTTGCCTTTTTCATAACGTTTGAATTCTTCATACCCATCGAATGGATGAAATAAAACATACTTAGGGAAGCTGAGGTAGTTCTCCTTAAAAGTACTGAATTTAGTCTTCATATAGGACATGACCTCCACTTCTGATGGTCTTACGAATCTTGATATACACAAATAAACCCGCCAAAGTGACCGTGCCACCCATGATCCAACCGAAGTTGTCTCTTAAGATTTGGTTACGGTACCCTTTGAAAGCTTTTGAGTAATAAAAATCATCGTGGCCTAGTTTAAAATACGTCATGGCTTCTTTGAATTCACCGCGTCTAAGCAAGTACTTACCAATGCCATTGTAAGAGACTTCGTAGTTGGTATTTAAAACCAAGACCTCTCTCCAAATTTCTGCAGCCTCATCGTATAAGCCTTCATCTTGTAGAGAAACCGCTAAATTGACTGCCCGACCAAAATCAGTCAATCGGTAAACAATGACCGTTCTGGTTTTTCTGTCTAAGACCATGATGTCATCGTTAAAATATGCGATGGCCACCCCTTCGGTAAACTTATCGCTTTGTTGACCTTCTGCACTGTTGATGTATAACAAGTTGCCTTCATTGTCGTAGGTAAATAAGCGTGAACGTTTTTGGTCTAAAACAGTGTAAATGCCATGTTTGGTATAAGCGATGTCCTGTAGTAATGATGGTCCTGTGAGGACATATTTATTACCGCCCTCTAAGTAATGGATGTCCCCCATCGGTGGAAAATAACCACGCTTTTTAATGACATCGATGCCTTTAGGGTTGATGAGTTGGATGGTATTCTGAGCATTGTTTTGACTCGGCTTGGAAGTTGCGTAAATGAAACTTTCTGGGTTTAGAACCACGTTTGTATATTCTGTTGGTAAGAATAATTTCAATTGTGCCAGTTGGGCTTCTGTCATCATGTTTCTTCTAAATATTTCATACGGAGTCATTTTGATTGGATTGACCCCAGTGAAGCGATTAAAATCGCCATTTGAAGATAGCTCAATGATGCCTTCATAGACGTTTTTTGCAATCACATACATGCGTTCTGTCGCATCCACTGTGATTTTGATTGGCTCGAAATTGAGTTCATCGAATGTTGGGTCATCCACAGTATCAAAGATATCTACAACTTCGAAATCACGATTCAATTTGACGATACGCTTGTTCCCTGTGTCAGCCACATAAACGGCATTAGATGTTACTTCTAATCCAAAAGCCCCTTTGAGGGTGGTGCCGGTTTCTATAAATTCAGGGTCTTGTTTATCTAAAAAACTTTGAGTATACGGGAAGTCTTTGATGACATCCACTTTTTCAAACTGTGAGTTCACAATGACAATCGCGTTTTCAGTAGAATCGACGATGTAGATCAAATCTTCAAAGACAACCATATCTTCCGGTGTAGATAACTTAGTACCTAAAGTTTGCGCATTGAAATACGCAGCGAACGTCATGCCCGGTGCGGAGTGAATGACTTCATTATAATAAGAGTAATTATAAGAAACCGATGAAATTTGCAGTGGTAAGGTGAATAACAGGGTGAAAAATGCGAATATTTTCATGTGTATCCTCCTTATTTCATGCCTGAATGGCTAAATGTTTCAACAATTCTAGACTGTGAAATCATAAAGAATGTGACTGGAACGATCATCATCACGAATGCAACAGCTGCGATGGTGCCTGCGCGTTCAATCGACCCTTGGGCGATTTGTCTTAATGCATAGGACACTGGTTTATATTCTTCTGAGAAAATGAACGCGCCCCCATCGGTTGTCCAAAGTCTTTGGAACAATAAGATGACTAATGTTAGCCAAGCAGGTTTAACGAGCGGCATCACGATTTGGAAGAATATACGATATTCACTTGCACCATCGATTTTTGCTGATTCGATCAATTCATCGGGAATTTGTGTCATGAATTGCTTCATGAGGTAAAGCCCTAAAGATGAAGCGATGGCTGGTAAAATGATGGCGAATGGGGTATCGACCAATCCAATGCTGGAAATGATGATGTAGTTTGGTGTCGCGGTGACTTGTGGGGCGAACATCAAGGAATAGACGACCAATGTGAAGAAAATCGTCTTGCCTGGAAATTTATATTTGGCGAGTGGATAAGCCGCCATCGATGCGATGATGACATGACCCACAGTCCCGGTCAACGTGATGAAAATGGTGTTAAAGAAATATCGAGAGAATGGAATCCATGAGTTTTCCATCAGTTCAGATAAATCTCTAAAGTTATCGAATGTGATGTTCCTTGGTAATAATGTAGGTGGAAACTTAAACAATTCATCGAGGGGTTTAAACGCATTTGAGACTGTCATGATGAGTGGGTATGCACTGAATATCCCAAATATCATCAATAGTGTCATCAAGAAAATATCCCCACCCAACGAACGATTGAGTTTACGGGTGGCTTTGATTTTAAATTTTTTCGCCATCTTAATCACCCAACTTTCTTAAGAAGCTACGAACGAATAAGTTCGCGCTCATCATGATGAGGAATAAGATTGTAGCGATGGCACTGGCATACCCCAAATCAAATCGGGTTGAACCATAGTCAATCAAGTGGGTGACAATCGTGTGCCCTGCATATTGTACTGACGGGAACCCCACCAGTTGCATCGACACTTCTGCAATCGCCAAACTCGTGGTGATTTGCATCACCGCACCAAACAACAATTGAGGCTTCATGCTTGGTAATGTGATGTACCAAAGTTCTTGCCAACGGTTACGTATGCCATCGATCGCACCGGCTTCATACAATGTCTTATCGACACTTTGAAGCCCCGCGATGAAGGATAAGAAGGATACCCCGAGGGACAACCATAGTTGAACGATGATGATGACCAACATGATGTAATCTGGGTTTTTTAACCATAAAATCGGGTTATCGATAAACCCATAGCGAATCAAGAATGCGTTCGCGTAGCCATGGATATCACCTGAGAATATGATGAGCCACATCAAGTATGCGTTCCCTGATATGGATGGGGCGTAGAAAATCAATGTCATAAATGCCCTGACTTTGGGTTTGAGTTCATTGATTAGCCACGCGAATACGAAAGCCATCATGTAGCTCACAGGGCCAGTGACTACCGCGAGGATGAGTGTGTTTTTGATGGCGATGATGAATTCATCGTCATACAGTAATAATTTTAAGTAATTGTCTAACCCGATGAATCTTGGGGTTTCCAATAAGTTATAGTAACTAAAACTAATGCCTAACGACATGAACACCGGTATCACAGTGAATGTGAAAAATAAAAGTGCGTACGGTGCCATTAAAATGTATAAATGTTTGTGTTTCTTGATTTCCATTTTAAGGAGTTGTCGTTTTGTGTATTTTGGTTTTGTTTTCAATGCTGATTGCACAATAGACCTCCTTAATCTAGTCCGAATTCATTTCGTTTCTTCGTTATTTCTTCATTGATAATTTGTACATAATCATAAATCGTTTCCCGAGGGTTGGCGTTGTCATTGATGACCAATCTCAAGGCGTTGTCTAAGTGTCTACCTGTCATATAGCCACCGGGTACTTCAGGTATGCCTCTCACCCAAACCCATGTATCCATGAGTTTATTGTATTCAGATACAGTCCACGGGAGCTGTGACATCGCATCGATGTTCGCGGTAGGGTAACGGGCTGCGGCCCCCAAGATACCTTCCATTTCACGACCAAAACGGACTTGTGTTTCTGTCGAAGTCCACCATTTGAGGTACTCCCAAGATGCCGCCTTCTTATTTGATTGATCCAAAATCATGACACCTGTCCCAGAGGATACGGTTTCTCTACGGATGATGGGTTGCCCAAGATTATCAAAATCGGCTGTTCCTGGGATGGAAACAAAATTCCATTTACCTTTGATTTCTGGGGCGAATACCGCAAGCGTATTGTAGGTATTGTAATAAGTGATACCTATTGGCATTTGACCACTTCTAAATCGGTTGATGAAGTTGGCTTCTACAGGAAAGGAATAATCGGTATAAAACTTAGTCCAAGTTTCGAATACTGCAGGTCCTTTGCCTTCATTAAACCCGGATTTAGAATTATTATCGACATAGAACTCGCCATCGTTTTGATAGAACATCGATGAGAATACAGGGTTCGCTGGTAAGTTTGCAACGTTACCTGCCGATGCTGGAATTGGTAAGTAAAATTCTAAGTTGTGTTTTTGTAAGTCTGGAACCAATTGAATAACATCTGTCCATGTTTGTGGTACAGAAAAGCCCATCTCTTCAAATATGTCGGTACGGTAGAACATCATTAAGAACGTTTGTTGTTCAGGTAAGGCATACACGCCGTCATTGTATTCATACGGGGTAAATGCACTGTCCATGAAACGTTCGCTGATTGTGGTGAAATCGTTGAAATTGGTTAAATCATACGCTGCGTTACGCATCGCATAATTCACAGGTACACTGTGGTCTACCCCCATCGCGACATCCGGTCCTCGACCAGATAAAGTGGCTGGTAGTAATACCGCACCATTCACCAATTTAAGGTCTACTTGGATGCCATATTGTGGGGTAAAGGATTCATCAATCAATTTTCTCAGAATATTGGCTTGGTCTTTACCTATGGATAACCATACTTCAATCGTTTCGCTACTACCTGTTGTGGTTTTACCCACCGCTGAGTAATCGGTTAAGAAGGAAGCGAAGAATGCTCTAACGCTATACCATAGGCTTTCCATCACACTGGCTTTGGCTTTTGGTAATTTCGCATCCGGTTGATGAATAACAAAATAATCAATTTCTAGGGGTTGCGCATCCAGTAAAGTAATGAGCGTCCCTAATGCTGAAATGTTTGAGTTGTACGCTGAAAGCTTACGATGGATTTCTCGTGGTTTTTTCACGAAATCATCCAGTTGTATGAGCATCGTATCGAGAATACCTGTTTTTTCAGAGGTTGAACCTGAAATTTCGATCAATGCTTTACGAACATTTCTTAACGTGGTACGTTCAGCTTGGAGACGACCTACTAAATTTGGGATACGTTCAGTCAATTGATAGTCTCTGTATTGGTCAGGTTCTGGTCCTGTATAAACCAAAATTTCTCGGTAAATCTTATTGAGATTCGCAATCGAATTTTGAATTTCATCGATCAAAATACCATACTGAGCCAAGGATACTTCGAATGTAATTTCATGGGTACCTGCTTCTAAGTAGAATAAGTAAGCTTCGGATTTATCACCTAAAGTTTGGATACGCCAATCGTTGCTGTGTTTGAATTCATAGTTTCTAAGTTCTTCAAATGGGAGGACACCATCGATATAAATATTTCTTCCGACGTTAACGCCACTTGCGATTTTTTGTTTGACGCGTAGTGATAAATTGTACAAGCCATCGGCTTCTACTTCAAATGACCAAGTGATTTTATCGCCTGAAATACGCCAGTTATTCCCACCAATGGTATTCAAAATGATCTTGCTTGGGTCTGACATCATCGTCAAACTGCTGGTTCTGTCATTCAGTGGATACAAGGTAGGGGCTGTGGTATACAGTGGTTCTTCCGCTTGTATGAGTAGATTGGCTTGCTGAGCCACAGTATATCCAGCCTGATCATAACTTGATTTCACTTCTGCATATGTTTTTAAACCTTTCACTGAAGTCACCATCAACTTGCCAATGACCATGGGTTCTCTAACAGATTCAAAAGTAATTGTATTTGATCCTGCTTCTAAATAAATTTCATAGGGCTCTGTGATATACCCTACAGCGTCTTTGATATAGGTTTGTTGCCACTGTGGGATTTCGACTTGAGAAGGACGAATGTCGTTGCCAAAGATGTCTTTCTTCACTGATTCTTTAGCCCCCCAAGTGCGATGGAATACAACATTTTCTAAGCCTTTGAATGGGATAACCTCATTGACCCATACTTTTCTTTCAATGTTGGATGATTTGCCTTCATATGGGTAATACTGAACTAAAACATGATAAAAGCCTGACTCATTCACACTAAATTCATAGGTGACTGATCCAGTTTCTTCGGTAAGTAGGACGTTCGATACCCCTTCATAACTGTTCAAGATCTGTTGGTTACCGACCATCGTATCGTATTGTGAACCAGCGATGACCAGATCGGACATGACTGGATAATTTTCAACTTTAGTGGATTTGTATTGATAATAATCTGAATTTTTGCCATAGAGGTCGGAGTCCGTCACTGTAATATGGCTAGTGTTGAATGACAATGGACTCTGGCGATTGGCTAGCCAGGCATAATCAAGTAAACTGTAGATTAAAAACAAAAACACAGCTGATAGTGTAATGATTAAACCTTTTTTCAAAATAACACCCCTTTGATAAGGTACCCTCTCCCCATTGAGGAGAGGGCTTTTATCATCTTTTTTTTGTTACGAATTAAAATATGCTTCTAATGCGGCATCATAGGTTGGTTTGATACCATCCATGAGTGTTCTCGCATTACCTTCGCGAACAGCTAAGTTGACATTTCTTCTCCAACCTTGTTCGCTATAAGCACTGATGCCCAGTGCGTTGATGAGTTCTAGATATACTTTGTCATAGACTTCAAGATAAGCTTCAACGTAAATTTCTTTGTCAAATTTGGTCATTAAAGTCAATTCGAAATCTGATTTGAGTTGAGCATCGGTTCTCCATAATTGAAGTGCATTCCACACTTGGAAAGCCAACGCTTCTTTCGCAGCTGTCATGCCTGATGCAAGATGGTATACAGCCACACCACTGACTGGAGATGTATATGCACCCGTGAATGCATCTGCTTTAGGGAATGGGACATACCCTAGTTCAAATGGTAGACCACCCCAACGGTTTGGTGCTGTAACGAACCACAAGTTACCTGGATGCATCGCTACTTTACCAGCTTGCCATAATGGTGAACCGGCATCGTATTGTGGTGATGTTTCAAACAAACCTTGGGTATATAAGCTGTTTAAGAAATCATAAGTTTGTAACGCAGGATTTTGAGCAAATGAAACCCTTTGTGTGACACTGTTGATGAGTGTACCACCATTGAGTGGGATCATTGATTCAGCGTAAGCCGATGGCATCCCCCCCAGTGGGAACATTTCTTCTTGACCATTGGCCATCAATGTTTTCACTTGTTTAGCCCATGTTTCAAATCTTGACCAAGTCCATTGACCATCGAGATAGAGTTGTGTAGGGTTAGCCACACCTAAGTTAGCAACCAAGTCTGCGTTGTAGTACAAGCCTGCATCTACGGTAAGATTGCCTTCATTGAATGCCCAAAGTTGTCCTTGGAAAGTGGATACTTTTTGATAGCTTTGATGAATCTTATTGCCTGTAGTAGCCATATATTTATCAATTGGTACGATGGCTTCTGCTTTAGCTAAAGCCTGAATCCAGTCAGAAGTTGACCAATAAATGTCTGCTAAGTGATTGTTGGAAACAGACGCTTGAATGATTGCATTGACACGGTCTGGTCCCCATGGCGCGTTGGCTGGGTAAGGTTTGTATTCAACGATGACGTTGAGTTCAGATTCCACTTGACGTTGCAATGCTTGTCTTTCTTGTTGTCTTGTACCGGTAAAATCGGCATGGAATGGGTCAACTTCATAAGGTGCCCCGTGCATGATGACGATTTTGGTTGGTGCAACCGCTTGTCCTTGAACCGTGACTTTGCGTGTGACGATGACTTCTTTACCATCGCTACCAGTCACTTTATATGTGAGTGTGTAAACCGCTGGTGCATTGGTATTGACGGTACCTGTCACAGTGATGTTGGTAATTGGACCATCGACACTGTCGGTTGCTGTCACACCAGTGAGCGGATTAAAGGTATCTCCTACTGTGATTGTGATGTCTGTCGCACCAATAATGCTTGCTGTAGCCGGTTCGTTGCCACCACCGCCATTGCCACATGCTGCTAGCACGATAGCGAAGACTAAAAGTAAAATGCTTAAAAATACTTTTCTCATTTTATCTCCCTTTCTCTATTGAGATTTTCATTGTTTTTAAAAGTTTCCTTACATATATGTAAGCACTTTTATACACTTTCATTATACTATGTCTTTAACTCGATTTTTTCGACAACCGTGTTATTTTCGCATTAAAAAAATTATTTTCACACCTAAAAAAGAAAGTTCCTATATAAAGGAACTTTCAATGGTTTACTTTTTTACGTTTATGGACGTTTTCTCAAGATGATGAATGCTGCAGCAAACGCTACAACTGAAGAGCTTAGAGAGATTGCGATGGTCGCTGCCATAGAGGTACCAACTTGGTCTTCTTTACCTTCGATTAATTCTTGAATTTGTTCAAGAGTCAATGTGTTTTCATTGATATAATCGATGATTTCTTGTTCTTTATCATCTAATTTTTGATCGATCTTTTCATCGACGATTTCAGGGGTAACAGGTCTTGCAACAACTTCGATTTGGAAGGTTACACTGGATGCGTTACCAGCTCTGTCTTCAGCAACTACTTCAACAGTATATGTGCCAGGATTGTTGACATTTAAGCCGCCATTTTGTGCAACATAAATCACGATTTGTGATCTGCTATCATGGTTATCAATAGCGATAACGTTGGATAGAATTGCAGCGTTAGCAGTGGAGAATGCGCCAGCTTCAAACTTGAAGTTTTCATTAACTACAACCAATTCAGGGGCAGTCTTATCATCGATGGTTAATGTATAAGAAGCGGTCTTCACGATGTCTGTATCGAAATCAGGAATACCAGCGACAAACTCAGTCTTAGAAACTGGGTCATCATACACGATGGTTCTTGCTAATGCGTATTCAGTGGCTTTGTTGACACCAACAACAACGATGTATCCGTTTGCTTCAAGGGTTAGACCAGCCAACCAAGCATCAAACATACCGGATGCGTTTGCAGGTGTGTTTGTACCGTTCACGTCAACCAAGTCCCAAGTTCTTCTGTTGATGGTTCTAATGACAGTACCATCGCCAGCTACTTCGATAATGACACCGGCAGAACCCCATGAGAATGTTGAGGTCTTGAATGTAGTAACATCGGTCCAAACGGAAATATCATTCGCGATGTTGGTCAATTGAACGTTTGTCTTAGTAACGTTGTATGTGCTGCCTTTAAATGTGACAGTTGCTGGTGCATCTGGTGTACCTGGAATGTGTACATGGTGAGTGAATTGTAAGTTAATTTGATAAACGCCAGCTTTTGGAGCATAGAAGTTGAATCCTGCTGGGTAAGTCACTTGAATGGTATTTGTGATGTCATTGCCATAACCGTCATCTGCAGTGATGCCTTGCATAACGTTGACATATTGACCTTCATCAGAGAATCTGTTGACAACACCCATAAACTTCGGAGGCATTACACCAACAACGATGTCTGCTTGAACGACAGTTTCGTCGCCTTTAGAAGTTTCAGCGATGAACTTAGCTTTATAACCCGCACCGAAAACGGAGGAGTCTACTGCTGTGACATTCGCACTCTTGGTGTATGCCATAGCGACTGAATCATAAGTGAAATCGATGGTTTGTAATAAGGTTTCGCCTGTTTCATTCCAAATTTCAACTTTATAGTTCAACTTTTCAGTTAGGTTTTGAACCTTACCTTGAGCATTGAACATATTTACCCAAGATGCTTCTACAGTGAGCGGAAGATCAAAAGCAGATTGATAATCAACCACGATATTGACACCCGGCGTTGTGTTATCATCGTCTAATGCGGTGATACCAGTAAATGTAGGTGCTTGGTGTGTATACACGATTTCAGCGTTAGCTGTTTGAGCATTGGCCAATAATCCTGGTAATGTCTTAATGAAATCTGTGGTCTTTGTATTTAGAGATCCTCTATCGTTTGTACCAAAGCTGACAGTTGTCCAGCCTGCAGGGATGGTAACAAAGTTAGGGTCGCCAGCAACGATGGTTGACCATTTTTCTTTGTCTAATTCGGTTGTAGTATCTACGTCAGCGTTAGTCCAAGCGATGTATTTGACTGGTTCAAGTTTGTACCCTTGAGGGTCAGTTGCATCGATCTTCATACGAACGTGCGCAATTCTAGTTGTTACAGGTTTTGGATCTGCTGCGTCATAGGCTGTTTTTTCTTCAGCAGTTGCTAAACGCCATTCTGGAGCTTCAACGGTGCCATCATTAAAAATGTAGTATGTGAAGATTTGGTCTTCAACCATTTGTAATTTACCGGAAGCATCAAAGTATGTCCAAATTCTTTGAACAACAGATGTTAAGTCTGCTCTACCATTGGTTGTAGATAGAATGACTGGAGAATCGGTGTCATTGATAATCATCGAAGCGAACGCATTATATTGTAATGTGTTCATTTCGGTGGCACTGATAAATCCATCTGAGTTTGCATCGTTGAAATCTTTGGCATAACGTACAGCACCTCTAACGAAGTGGTAGCGGTGTCCGCCGAACTCTAAATCCCAGAATGAATCACCTAATTTTAACTGAGTACATGAATTCTCAGCCAGTAAACATGCTTCTTGATCGTATGGAAATAGATCAACAAGGTCGCCCTCTGCGGCATTCATGCCAAATGGAGCAATCGCTAGTCCAAAGACTAACATTAGAAACATCAATACTTTTTTCATTTTTCCTCCTGTGTGAATCTTTGTTTATTCTAGATTCATTTTATGAACTATTGTAAGCGCTGTCAATGTGAATTTTGGGATTTATCACATTTTCAGGTCATTCTTACGGCTTTTGATTTTTTTTTTCAAAATCGCGAAAATCGATTAGTGCACAGTGCCTGGTAAATAGGTATAGAATGTGCGAGATGTGGATACGTTATTGAGCGTTACTGTCACAGTATAGCTCACTGTCATCGCACGGTCTGGCATCTGAATCACTCTACCGGTGTGGTCGACGTAATCTGGAAAATCAGATACAAATTCAATTTGCGCATTGCCACGTAAATGTTCGACTTTGTACTCATATAGAGCGAGTTCTTCAAACAGTGGGATGAGTCCGCCACGGATCATCGATTGTGGACAAATCTTGCCTGAGAAGTCTTGGTGATACGCCAGTTGTGTGAGTGGTAAATTGTACTGTCTCATCAGTTGTGCCGATAATTTAGCCGTACGTTGCCATACACGATAGTTATCGCCATCTTGAGCGACTGAGGTTTCAATCCCGATACCATTGCGATTGCCTCCACCGAAATAAATGCCATTTTTGGTTGGTAAGGTTGACCCGTCCCCGGCATGATACGCAATTTCATCGAGTGGGATATGTTGATACAATGCTTTATCATCCATCGTGAAGTGCCAGGAGGTATTGAGGACATTCCCTGCTTGAGCAGCGTTCCATAAATAATTCGCATGCGAGAGCGCACCTGCACCAGGGGCAGTATTGGCTGTTTCATGAACCACAATCCAATACACATAATCGGAATTGTATACCGGTACACCTTCTGGGTGTGCTGGTTTTTTAACGCCTGGACGTATGCCAGAAGAGATTGGTAACATTTTTGAGGTATTGATGGTTAAATCGGCGAATAAATAACGGGAGACACTTTCGTATTTATAATCGACATAATTGAATCCTGTGCCATAAACCAACCACTCATGTGGTGTGGCATAGCTGACCATCGATAATGTCAAGAGATCCATCAAATCGCCGTCATTGAGCGATGAATATACTAAAACCGTATATTCTTGATACACATTCATGTCTTCTTGAAGTTCGACACGAATGACCACTTTACCTGGTTGTAACGTGGTTACCAATCCAGTTTGATCCACTGTGGCTTTTTCGATATCGCTGGATGTCCATAACATCGGTTTATCGGCGTAATCATATGGGAATGGGGTAGCTTTTAGTTTTAACGTATCACCGACCAATAAGTTGTTTTTTGGTGTGGTGGTTTCAATTTCGATGCCTGGGTGGGTGGTAATGGTAAATGTCACCGTACCCTTGACATTGAAGTCTACCGTGGAACGTAAAGTGATGGTAACTTCACCACTCTTAACCGCGTTGACTTGTCCGTTTTGGACGGTGGCGACATTCGGATTAGAGGTAATCCAGCCCAAACGGTTGGTTGGCATATCGAGTGGTAACAATTCAAAGTTGATCTTGTATTGTTCGCCAATCATCATTTCATCGATCGGATTGGTAATGACGATGAGTGCGGGTATGAGTGGGTTATAGTTGGCTTCTTGAATCACCGCACTCGCTTGACTGTAAAAACCCCTCAATTGGTGTTCACTGATATTTGTAAATTGATTCATCACTGGGGTTTCATTGCCCCAATAATTCAATGTAAAATCCACATTCGATGATGCTGTTTGAACCGCATTCATCGTTGAATTGGATACTTTATTGAATCTGAAGAAAGCTTTGAGTGTAAAACTGTTGTTATTGAATGTGTTCATTCTAACGGCTTCGGTTGTACCTGAGATGGTATTCCATATCATTTCAATAGATCCGTTTGAAACGAGCTCATTTTCTGAATCGACGGTGATGCCATACTTCACATCTGTCATCGTGTTTTGCTTGATCAGCAATAATCCGCCACGATAATGGGTGACTTTAATGGCTTCAAATGCGAAATTCGTAAATGTGTTGTTAGAAATTTCTAAGGATTCGACGTTATCTACAACAATCGCGGCTGAGGTGAGTCCTGTAAATGCGTTGTTTTGAACTTTGAGGTTTTTAATAGGACCTTCATTTTCTATCGAAGCCCCTGCTTTGAAATCAAACCCACGTAAGGTGACTTCGTTGGCTGAAATTGTGACTTTTTGAGATAAAGCCGTTTGGTTACCGATCAATGTAACGGCGGTTTCAATGTCGAGTGCTTCTGCATACGTGCCATCTAACACATAGATGGTTGCCCCAGGGGTAGCGCTGTCAAGTGCTTCACCGATGGTTTTGAAGAAATCTACATTCAAATCATACACCCTTTGTTCGAAGGTGATGGTGGTCGCTGTAGTCACGTTGTTGACAACAATGTTGTGAATGACATTGACTACAAATGTCGCTTTAATGGCGTTGTTAATGTTTGAAGTAACTGTAACAGTGACTTGACCGACTTTGTGACCTACCAATGCATTTTCAGCATTGAAGGAGGCGATACTGTCATCGCTGGATGTATAGGTTACACTTGGGTGACCCAAGAGCGGTAATACATTTACAGTTAAGGTTTGTTCACGGTTTACATTGAGTTCATTTGAACCATTTAACGTGATCGATTCGGGTATATTGTAAACCATGACAGTAACTTCTTTGTAAATCTCAGGGTCACTGATGGAGGCGATTTTGATGATGGTTGTTCCAGCGGTTTTCGCGGTAACTACACCCAATGAATTGACAGTGGCGACGCTGGTATCCGATGAGGTGATCTGGACGTCTTCAGAGGCGGTGAAGTCGATGGTTTCGGTTTGGTTAACCAATAACGCTAAGTCATACGCATCCACTGAGATGTTGATGTACTTAGAGACAATGACTTCAACGGTTTTACTGACCAACGGGTTACTGACACTTTGAATGGTCAAGGTGGCTGTCCCGATGGAAACCCCTGTGATTACACCTGTATTCGATACGGTAAATATGTTTTGATTGCTTGAAGTATAGGTCACTTCGTCATTTACCACGATGGCCAATTCAACGGTATTGCCAACCATCACTTCTTTCGTGGTTGTGCTCATATCGATGTTGACGGCTTTATACACGGTAACATTTACGGATTTTTCGACCTTAGGGTCTGAACCTGCATGCACAGTGATGGTAGTCGTACCTGCTTTTAAGGCAGTGATGAGTCCTGAATTGCTGATGCCAATGATGGATGAATCGTAATCAGCCAAAGCATGACCCGACTGATCATTGGTTTCAATTTCGAGTTGGAATGTTTCCCCTTCGGTTAAAATGACTTCACTGGTGTTGACATCGATGGTAAATTTCTCGACACATGCGGACAAAACCATGAGTAATGCTAACACGATGAGGGCCATCATTTTTTGTTTCATTTCTGTTCCTCCCATTGTTTGATGAATAGACGATAAATTTCGTCACGATACCCAAAAATACGATTGAGTTCACGTTTTGGATGTACTGCGTTGGTGAGTAAAACAAAACCGGTTTGACGCTTTAAATTGATCATGAGGTTACATCCAGTGAACCCGGTATGCATGATGATCTCTTTTTTATAATCTTTTAATACATGTTGACTGCTTGGTTTCTCAAAACCGAGCGCTCTCGATTTTGGATTATCGTATAAATCGGTTGAATCGATTTGAGTCTCATTCAATAATTGAATGGTTTTACCAGACAATACGTGTTGGTCATTGAACATGGCCAAGATGAATTTTGCTATATCCTCTGCCGTCGAAAATAACCCCGCATGACCTGCCAAACCACCCATGGCGAATGATTTTTCGTCATGTACTCGACCTTGTAAATACCCTTTATATACCGTATCATCACGGTATTCGGTTGGTGCACAGTCGATGGAATTTGGTTTATAACTGGTTTTATCCATCTTAAGGGGCTGAAAGATTTCACTTTGTGCCACGAGATCGATCGGTTTTTGATGGATGGTTTCGATGATTAAGCCCAATAAGATAAATCCAATATCGGAATAAACCACATGTGTGCCTTTTTCGTATATCCGATTCGATTGAAATACTTTTTCTAGTACCTCATTTTTGTTTTGAAGCGTGTTTGCTCTTTGAATATCTGCTTTTAAGCCACTCGAATGGATCAATAAATCATAAATCGTGGTGTCTTCAAATGGATACTTGTCCAAAACGGATTTAATCTTGGTTTTCAATGTCAGTTGTCCAGTTTCTATCAATTTAAAGATCAATGTATTGGTAGAAATCACTTTGGTGAGTGAAGCGACATCGTATATTTCTTGACCCTGATTCATCACGGGGTCAGGGTATAAGGCTTTGTATCCCACGTAATCACAAGTGATGGTGCCGTGTTGAATCACACAAAACTGTCCACCTGGAAAATCGGATTGAATGCCTTTTTCGAGTATTTTTTTGATTTCTTGGATCATGGTTTTTTCTTGATGGTGAAGAATACGACAGCACCAATCGCGATGAATCCAACCACTGAAGCCCCAATCAAGACGATTTGGTCTTCAGATAATGGTTTCGATGTTGCGACACACTTGCCATTTTCTAAGACTTCGCCATCGTCACACACAGGGTCTTCTGGTTCTGGGTCTATCGGGTCTACTGGTGTTTTGTACCAATGGGTACGTACATCGTTTTGCCAATAATAGCCATCCATACGTTGTAACGCTTGTACCACTTCAGGGTCTGTACTGTTGAGTGTTTTATATGAGAATATGGCGTGGCCTTTGACACTTGGGTATAAAGAAGCATATCTGAGTTGTTCCAAGAATTCATTCTCATTGACCCAGTTATTCGATGTTTCTGCGTATCGGTAGAATCCGTGTCCGATGATGAGGTCAACGCCGGCTGTTTCGGTAAGGGCTGCCCACCAGTCGACTAAGTCGGCATAAGGTGCAGCACTGTGGTCAAACTGCCAGTAGAGCTGTGGCATGATGTAGTGAACCCAACCTTCTTCAACCCATTTCTTTGAATCGGCGAATTGGGCAGAATAGCTTTGTAGTGCACCCGATGAAGTGTTCGATCCATCGCCACCACTTTTCCATATACCAAATGGCGAGATGCCAAATTTCATATTCTTTTGATGTGCGATGTTTTCTGCTTCAACGGTATCAAAAACCATTTTAACCATTTGATTGACATTGTCTCTACGCCAATCGGCAAGTGACAAACTGTTTGGATTGTGGTTGATGAATGTTTGGGCATCTTGGGTGTTACTCATGCCTGAATAACTATAGAAATAGTCATCAAAATGAATCCCATCGATGTTATATTTTGTAACAAGTTCTGTCACAATTTGATTTAGGTAATTTCTGACTGCGGGTTCGCCTGGATTTAAGATGAGCTTACCTTGACTATCGGCGATGACTAAATCTGGGTTTTTGCGTGCGAAATTGTCTTCATGTAACGCATTGAGTTGAGTCATTTTGTCATCGGTTCCCGTAGAGACACGGTAAGGGTTCAACCATGCATGAACTTCAATCCCTCGTTTATGGCCTTCTTCAACCATGAATGCTAGAACATCAAATCCAGGGTCAAAGCCTTCGGTACCGTTGATGTATCTAGACATCGGTGCGAAATCCGAATAATAGAACGCATCGTTCATCGGTCTCACTTGGAAGAATATCGTATTCATATGCACCGCTTTGACACGTTCAATGATTGAAATGAGTTGGGCTTTGTAGGCTGCTTCGGTGGTCATCATTGGAACATCGATGTTTGAAACGGTAGCGACCCAAACCGCACGGACTTCTTTATCTTTTTCGGTCCATGTGGTTGGTAGTTCAATCGGTGTGTTGGTTTGATAGTAATTCACCGGTTGACCATTTCTGATCACATAAAGATTGTCTTCTACTGGTGGTAGTTGCATTCTAAATCGCTCTGTCAAGGTCTCACTTTGATTGAGGGCTTGGTCGATGGCGTAATATTCTAATGTGTATAAGTTATTTAAGTAAAACTCAAATGGTTCCGCGTAGATTTGCCACGAGGTCCAATTCGAACCGTCATGCAAGCGGTAATAAATGGTTGAATCATCCTCTACAGACAAGGCAGCCGACACTGCTGTAACGTAATATAAACCTTCTTTTGTCCCTGTGATATCCATCACTGGGTCATTGGGTACTGTATTGTCGATGATGATGGTTTTATAGGTGGCAGTCTTACAACCATCATTGTTTCGATAACCAATGATGAAGTCACCTTCTTGATCGAATGTCACTGGGGTGGTGTAATCCATCCAAGTACCACCGTTTAGGTTGTATTGTAGATTGGTAACCCCTGACAAGGTCATCACTGCGCTTTGGTAGAAATCATTCGAACCTGTGCCTGTGAAGCTGACCGATGGTAGCGCATAACAAGGGACTACCACTTTGAGTGATAAGGTTTGAACTGGCGATTCTGAACCTTCATCGGTGATGGTTTTGGTTTGAATGAAGTAATTGCCTGGGTTGGTTAAAACAATCGGTTCTGTGTATAAGACCCAAGGTCCGACACTCCCAAAATTGATCGCTACCCAGACTGGGTTGGATGAATTGGCGTTAATCGATACTGAAACGCCAGGTAAATAATCGTTCCCGGATTTTGGACCGGTGGCTGTAATGACAGGCACATCGGTATTGATTTTGTTGATCGTGAGGGTATGGCCTTGGATGAGTGATTCTTCATTTGAAGCATTCACAGCCTTAACATGAATCGCATAGGTGCCCTGTTGGGTAAATGTCACTGGGGCAGTGTAGGCTTGCCAAGTGCCATAATCAATACGGTAATATATGGTATCCGAGGATGTGATGCTCATCGTCACGTTCGTACGGTATTCATCGCCTTGTTTGGTCCCTGAGAAACTCACTGTGGGTGAGGCCACATTGGATTGTGCCAAGGTACCAAAAGGCATGGTTTTCCATAGATTAGTTACAACATTGGTGACATTGGTTGTATTTAAGAAGGCCGCACTATAAAAGGCTGACCCGATGATTTCAGGGTATTCAGCATTGAATAACAATTGGTTTTGAATTTCAGTACTGCCCCAATTTTGAGCCGCTGAAATCGAATGTCCAATGACTAAGTCCACACCGGTCCCTCTGACTTGTTCTACCCACCAACTCACAACATTGGCGTAAGGGGCAGCGGCGGTGGTAAATTGCCAGTAAACCTGTGGGTTAATGTAGTGAACCCAACCTTCTTTAACCCAACGTCTGGAGTCCGCGAATTGGGCGGAAAATGATTCCATCCCGTTGGTGTCCGAACCTTCCCCACCATTTTTCCAAATACCAAACGGTGAAATCCCAAATCTGAGGTTTTTACCTTCGGCTAAGTTATAGGCTTCCACGGCTTCATACGTCATTCTGACGGCGTCGTTGACATTTTCTCTACGCCAATCACCTAACGACAAGTTATTGGGGTTATTGGCTGAAAATGTCGCTGAGTCGGCAGCGGTTGGTGTGCCTGAATAAGGATAAAAGTAATCGTCATAATGAATCCCATCGATGTCATATAAATCCATGATTTCATTGACGATGTTCACGATGTATTCTTTGACCAAGGGTTCCCCTGGATTTAAGATATAAGGGAAGTTTCCATTCGAATCCGCATTACCTGCGATGACCAAATGGGGGTTAATTCTCGCGAAGTTTTTGGTACTTAACGCGTTTAAAGCAACCGTTTTTGAGGCGGCAGAGGTTACCACGCGATATGGGTTCATCCAAGCGTGGAATTCGATGCCTTGTTGGTGGGCATAGTCAATCATGAATGCCATGACATCCCAACCTGGGTCGACGTTTTCTGTCCCAGACATGTATTTAGAAAACGGTGCGTATATCGAATCGTACCATGCATCGTTCATGGGGCGTGTTTGGAAAAATATCGCATTCATGTTTTTGGATTTAACACGATCAATCAACGCACGATACTCATTTTCAAATGCGATTCTATTGGTGGCTGTACCGATGTTTAAATTCCATGCGGTAGCGACCCAAACAGCTCTGAGTTCATAGTCTTTTTCGACATAATCTTGGAGCGTTACGGCTTGTGTTTGGAAAATGGATGATTCTGTTTTAGGTAAGTTTTTCGCATATAGGAAGGTCAAAACTAAGACCGATAATACGCCGATGATGAGTGATTTGAATAGCTTCATTTAGCCACCTCTTTCAATGTGTTTTTGAGCATAGCCATGCCTGGTATACTCTTGTCTTGATTGATGAATGTTTTGTATGTAAAAAATACGTGACCTTTGATTGTTTTATAGGGATTTGCATAAAGAAGTTGATTGGTCACTTCACTAGGGTTTTCATATTCCCCTTCATTGCCTAAACGATACGCACCATGTCCAAGGTACAAATCCACCTTGGTATGTTGACAGGTTTTGACCCAAAATTTAACCAGGTCCGCATACGGTGCGAGTGGGTGTCCAAACTCCCAATAGAGTTGTGGGACGATATAATCGATATAACCCGATTTTACCCATAGGTAAGCATCCGCGTACTGGTTATCATACGATTGTGTGGCTTTTGGACTCACGTGTGCACCCAGTGGTGTTACTTGATGATTTCGCCAAATGCCAAATGGTGAGACACCGAATCGAATCTCGGGTTTATGGGATTTGATCGCTTGATACAAACCTTCAATGACTAAACTGACTTGTTGTCTTCTAAAATCATCCAAGGACTGGTTGACATCGGTTCTTTGTTCATAGTCCGGCAAATCATTTTGTTGTTCATCTAACCCTTGATAAGGGTAGAAATAATCATCAAAATGAATGCCTGCCACTTCATACCCATCGATGATTTCTAACATCGAATCGATGATGTGTTGTCTGACTTCTTTTTTTGCAGGATTTAATATGATTTGACCTTCTTTATTCAAAATGATGAGGTCAGGACGTTTGACCGCCAGATTCATCGGGTCACACGTTTTCAGATAATCGTCTTTTTTGATGATTCCATTTAAAGATACCCGGTATGGATTACACCAAGCATGAACTTCAATGTTGCGTTTTTTTGCTTCATCGATGACAAATTTCAAGACATCGAATGGTGGTTCTTTCCCTTCTTTACCCGTTAAGTAACGGCTGTATGGGTTGAGTTTAGAGGCGTAAAACGCATCATTGGTTGTTCTGACTTGATAAAAGATTGCATTCAAATGATAGGATTTCGCGGTATCCAGCATGGTGATGATTTTTTGTTGATAATCCAATGGGTTGTCCAACACTGGAAAGTCAATATTCGCGACATTCGAGACCCACATGGCTCTGAATGGTTTATGGTTTTTAATGCTATGAGGGATTTCGACGACTTTTTGAGTGTCATAATAAAAAATGGGTTCTTTTGGGTTTTTGTACAAATGTAGTTTCATACTTCTCCTAACGGATGACAGGACTGATGTCACCCAGTACAACTAAGCGGGTCGCGCCAGTGGCACTTTTGATGTGATTAAAATGACGCTGGAGTGTCTCGTTCCCTAAAATGACAAAAGCGAGGGCTTCTTTACATTTTGAATCGAGACCATGGTCTTCAAGTGTGGATACTTGTATTGGGTACAAACTTTTTCGTATATTTTCAATCAAAAACGGGTTAAATGCACCGCCACCTGAAAAGATAATTTCATCGATCGTGTGTTTTTCTAGTAACTTTCGATAGCTTAGTACGATGCTATCTACGGTAAACATCGATAAGGTGTGGATGATGTCTTCCGGTTTTTCGTTTGGGTATGGTGATAAGCATGTTTGCGTATAATCATCACCAAACATCTCTCTACCTGTGGACTTTGGGTAATCCAATTTTAGATACGGATGGGCCATCAATGATTCATATAATGGTTGGATTAATTGACCTCTTGAAGCGTAGTAGCCTTGGTCATCGTAAGGTTGATGAAATAATTTTTTCATCGCGTAATCGATCATCATATTGGCTGGACCTGTATCAAAAGCAATCACTTGATCGATGTCCTGACCTTTAGGCATGAGGGTTAAATTCGAAATCCCCCCTAAATTATGCATCGCGATGGTCTTCTCTTTTTGTGAGAATAATACGAATTCAGCATAGGGTACCAAGGGTGCCCCTTGTCCACCCACAGCCATATCCGCAACTCTAAAATTGGATACCGTCGTGATGCCTGTGAGTTGTGCAATCACTGACCCAGACCCCAACTGTAATGTGCTTGGAACATGGTCTTTAGTTGCGAAGGGTATATGGTAGATGGTTTGGCCATGTGAAGCGATAAAATCGATGTTTTTATGGTCTAACCCTAAGGTTTCAATGAATGTATTGATGGCCTTTGAAAAGGCAATGGCTAATTCAAAATTGAGACTGGTCAAGTCTCTTGCGCTCGTTTTCAACTGAATTGAATCATGTATTTTTAAAACCAATCCCGGGTCTAAATCATAGGATTGATGGGCAATGACTTTCACTTCGGTATCCATAAAGGACCCATTTATTTCACATAGAACCAAATCGATGCCATCCAATGAGGTTCCACTCATTAAGCCAATTGAAAGTTTCATGGTCGTTTCTCCATCTTCGTTATCATTATAGTGTTTTTACTATGTAATTGAAACGCTTTCATTGTCTTTTGGTTGTTTTTTCCAAAATTGAAAAAATCACCCAGGCGACAAAAAAAGTATGCTAGCAGCATACCTCTTCGTTTTTTATCGTTTAAATTGTTTAAATGTTTGATACGTGGTTTCAAGCATTTTGACAGAACGGTCAATATCCGTATAGGCACAATGTGAGAATAACGCATCCACAACCGCCAATTGAGAAATACGCGAGGTCATCGCAGCACTTCTAAACTCCCCTTCAAGTGAAGAGGTATAAATGACGATATCACCTAAATCCGCCAGGATCGATGAACCTAATTTTGTAATGACAATGATCTTCGCTTTGTTTTCTTTCGCCAACAATGCTGAAGAGATGATTTCTTTGGTCTTACCTGAATTACTGATGAATATAATCACATCTTTTTGGTTGATGAATGACGCATCGACCAACTGGTCATGGGACTCGCCTTGAGCGATACAAAACTTATTGATTCGGCGAAGTTTCATTTCTAAATCTTTACAAACAATGTAGGATGAGCCTTTACCAAAAATGAGAATCTTACGAGCGCTCATGATGATTTCAGCGGCCTTTTCATACGTTTCTTCGTTATAAAGTTTCATCGTATCTTCTAACACGCGGATGTCGTTTTCAATCGCAACCTTACCTGTATTGAATTTTTTGGTTAAAATGACGTCGGAATATTCGGTGTGTTCAGGGATTTCTACTTTTGCATTGGCTAAAATAAAATCAATCTTAAAATCCTTAAACCCACGATAACCCAGTTTTTTACACATTCTAACGACAGAGGCTGGGGAGGTATACGCCGCTTCAGCAATCTTTTCAATACCAAAATCCTTTAAGTCTTCTTTATGTTCAATCAAATAATCGAGTACGACCTTTTCGGCCATACTGAGTTCTTCTTTGTTTTTCAGCATATTAAGCATGATACTCATAAAATAAAAACCCCCATTCAAAAACATCTAATCGTATAATTCACCATAGTAATTATAACATAGAAGTGTCTAAATGTAAGGGCTTTACATCATTTTAATGATGCGGTTATAAGTAAATCACAATCATTCTTGATAAGTGACTAAATGACTTTGCTTGGGTTTAAGATGCCTTTAGGATCAAATACCTTTTTGATGCCTTTCATCAATTGGATTTGGGTGTCTCCAAGCAAATCCACCATATAACGTTTTTTCGCATAGCCGATGCCGTGTTCACCTGAAACCACACCACCCATTTCAAAGGCTTTATCATACATCAATTTAAAACCTTTATCGACCACATCATGCCAATGAGTGACTTCTAGGTTATCTTTACAGAAATAAATATGCAGGTTACCATCGCCAATGTGGCCAAAATAAGGGATACGAATGTTGAGTTGTTCTGAAATCTCTCTCGCATAGGCCAAATAGCCACTGACGGCTGAACGTGGTAAGCACACATCGATTTCATCAATTTCATCGGTCGATGATTTGATGGCCTCTAAGAATCCACCACGCACTGTCCATACCGCTTTCGCCCTTTCGGTGGTATCGACTAAGAACACATCAATCGCCCCTAAGTCCAAACACATATTGGATGCGATTTTGATGTCATGGTCGACGGCTTCATCGGTATTGCCATCGTAAGATAACAATAAATAAGCTTCAAAGTTATTGTGTGGTATTTTCTTGCCTAAGAATGTTTCAGAATATTGTAAGGATTGTTTTTCTAAGAATTCTACCGCTGTTGGTGTGACATGGTTTTTTATCAGTACTGGTGCGGCATAAATCGCTGCTTCACGGTTTTCAAATGGAACCAATAATGAAATGGTTTTCTTTGGTTTAGAAATGAGTTTTAGCGTCGCTGAAACGATGATGCCTAAGGTCCCTTCGGAACCAATGATCAAATCTTTTAGGCCATAACCAGTAGAGTTTTTAACCATCTTCCCGCCGGTTTGAATGATTTCACCATTCGGTAAAACCACTTCAAGTCCGCGTACCCAGTCACGGGTGACGCCATATTTAATCGCGCGCATCCCACCAGCATTGGTTGAGATATTTCCACCGATGGTGGCTGTTTTTTCACCTGGGTCTGGGGCGTAGAATAAATTCTCTTTTTCTACAGCCTCGTAAATATCCAACAACAATACCCCTGGTTCAACCGTTAATGTTAAATTGATGGTGTCTAAATCGATGATTTTGTTCATTTTGGATGTATTGAGCAAAATCCCACCATGGACAGGGACACATGACCCTACTAAGCCAGTCCCAGCCCCGCGTACGGTGACGGGAATGTTATGTTGATTGGCGTAGGCCATGATTTGGGATATTTGATATTTATCTGTCACAAACACATGTACTTCAGGGACACCTGAAACGTTTTTGAGTTCGTCGTGTGCGTATTCATGGTCTATGTTACCACCCACAGTGATGGATTCATGACCAACGATATCTGTTAAGATTTGAATGTCTTTTGGATCTAGTCTTTTAAACATGTTGTGTGACCCCCAATTGTTCTAATAGTTCGTTTAATTTCGGCAATACTTGGTATAAATCCCCACAAATGGCGTAGTGTGAATAATTGAAAAGCTTACATTGTGGGTCTTGGTTGATGGTGATGATCGTTTCAGCTTCCTTCATCCCTTCGATGAAATGGACTGAACCACTGATACCTATGTTGATCAATAGTTTTGGTTTAACCGTTCTACCCGATAATCCAATTTGTTGTCTCGCATCGAACCAACCATTTTCGATGAGTGGTCTTGTGCAAGCTAAATCGGCACCCAATTGTGCTCTAAGTGGTTCAATCAATGCCAAATCCGATTGTTTTTTAATCCCTCTCCCCAGCGCGATGATGATTTCAGATTCAGAGATGTCTTTGGCTTGAGGTTTATGTACCGATTCGATGAGTTCGATTCTAGAATGTTTTTCGATATCTTCCACGGATTCGTGGTGGACTTGTCCAAAAGGCTTTACAATCGCAGGTTTATTGAACATTTTATAGCGGATGGTGGCGAGCTGTGGTCTGTTATTTGGGGTGTTGATTTTCGCCATGATGTTTCCACCAAAGGCAGGACGAATTTGTAATAAATCGCCTTCTTCTGTGATATCTAACATCGTACAGTCCGCAGTTAATCCTGTTTTTAGGCGTGCCGCGACACGTGGTGCGAAACTTCTACCCAGTGGGGTTGATCCAAATAAAATGACGTTGTTTTGGTATTTCTTATAGAAACTCTCCATGACATTGGTGTATCTTTCGACATTAAAATCACGGTATAGGCTGTCTTGATAGACAAAAACATCATCTACCCCATATTGAAGACACTCCGATACCATCGCTTGTGTATCGCTACCGATCACAATTGCGTATACTTTTTCATTCGTTTTTAGAGCGATTTCTTTGGCTTTACCTAACAATTCAAATCCGACAGGGTGACAAAGATTGTTGTGTTGTTCCATAAAAACGGCGATGCCTTTGTATTTAGATTTATCGATCTGTGGTCGCGAATCGTCGATGAATTCACAAACCCCTTTAGGTCCTTTTTTAACGCATAGCTTGCATACACGACAGCTCGCGTTGATGGATAAATACTCATCGACATACTCGAACGCATTGAACGGACACACTTGTTTGAGCTGGTCTGCAATTTCTTTTGTGACTTTGGTGTTATCTACTTTAATATAGCCCATGGGTCCCTCCTATAAGAAACGCTTATCTTTTAGTATCTCTACTAATTGATTAGAAAGCGTTTGTGGGTCACCTTCGAATCGGGTGGAATGCATCGATTTGTCCGGTGAAAAAATCTCGTCTACTTGGGTTGGAGACCCATTCAAACCGTAATGATTTTCGTTTTGGTCTTCTAAATCTTTGAAAGTAACATAGTTTATCTTGTAGTTATCGAATAAAAGCTGTCTTCTATAGGATGGTAATCTAGGCGTATTTGCATCTTTTTCTACGGTTAAAAGACATGGTAATTCAACTTTTACAATCTCATCGTATTGATCATAAGCGCTTCTAACAATGATGTATTTTGAAGTTACTTCGATGAGTTCTTTAACATAAGGTACATGAGGAATGCCTAAAAATTCAGCCATTTCAGGTCCCACTTGAGCTGTATCGCCATCGGTGGTTTGTTTGCCACAAATAACCAAGTCATAATCCTTCATGTGTTTTACCAACTGACTGATGGTATACGAGGTTGCAAGCACATCCGCTCCGGCAAATTTGCGGTCAGTGAGTAGCGTAGCGTCATCTGCACCCATATATAAAGCTTCTTTAAGTACTTGTGTGGCCGATTGAGGCCCCATCGTTACAGCGTGGATGGCTGTGTTTTCGATACGTGATTTGATTTGAAAAGCAGTTTCTAAGCCAAACAGGTCGAATGGATTCATTTTAACGTTCTGTGAATCTCTGATTAAAACCCCAGTGATGGGGTCTACTTGAACATTCGAGGATGCTGGGACTTGTTTGATGCAGGTAATTATTTTCATAGTGTTCTCCTATAAGGCCTTTGTAAAGAAACCAATCCAAGGGTTAGTTGGATTGGTTATTGTTGTGCTGTGTTTGTGTGTATGCTCGGATGAAATCGATGAAATTCAACATGTCATTGGAGTACACGGTAAATGTCAATGCTTCTGAATATAAGGATTGTTTATGTGTGTCGTGGTTGCCATAAGCGCGTACTTGAATATCATAGGTGCCTATTGGTAACTTTAAAGCTACACTATTAGTCGTCGTATCGATTTTGGTTGTCCCATTGATCCATACTTCATATCTTGTTGCGTGATCTACAGCATTGAATGTCAATACGCCTGAGTTTTGTATGAATAAATTGCTTGGTGTATTGAGTATTTCACGGTTGTCTGGATACGGTACTGGTGGCAATGTTTGTGGTAGATTGCCTTTAACAAAGAATACACCGTTCGCATTCGATCTGAGGTTGCCATCTGAAGGTGTGTTGACAATATCATAGTCTTCACCATTTAAAATCGCCATGGTTGTAGAACCCCCACCATCTAGATTGATGGCGTGATCGGCTTCAAAATAAGCCATGATTTCAGCCATTTCATAGGCTGTGACACCATCCATACCCAGCGGCATGTTTCTACCATCGACCGTAACAAAGAACACGGTACCATCATTTTTAATCCCGACAGCAGTTCTTGGTGCTCTAAATTGATAAGAAGCCCCTTGGGTAAATGTGGTTTCTGGTACACCATTTTTTACAAGAATTTCCCAACCACCAATCGCGTCCCTGACACCTTCAAAGATACCTGACATGCGTTGCTGAACCACAATCGTATCGGTGGATTCGATGAAACCTTCAGCGAATAACTTCGAACCCATCAGTATAAATTGGTTTTCTTGAACTGAGATGACTTCATTGGTGATACTGCCAAATGTACCTTTAGAAAAATACCTTGAACCGGAACCATCCGATTTAATGTCTAACCCATGTACAATCAGTTTTTGTGCACCAGAATTGATTTCACTGGCATGTTCTGTGAAGAAGGCTGTGACTTCATTATCATTGGCTGGTAAACGATTGAAAGCATTCACTTTGATTGGGTTGAGTTTAAGCGACCCGTCTTGATCAAAGACCATGACTTCATAACCGCTAAACGTCGGTTTCCCAAAGACAACATCGCCATTGTCTTTGAATCCAACCAATGTTCTTGCCCAGGTGGTGCCTTGGAAGATGACTTCATAGTTTCTCACATAAGGAGACACAGGGATTCCATTAGACATGTTATAGAAGTCGCCATTCACACCGGCAATGACTTGAACATTGGGGAATTTTTGATGGATGTTCCATATTTGTTGTGGGACTGTTGACATACCAAAGCCATTCACTTTATAGTTATCTGCAACCACCACTTTGATGTGCGGGTTATTCTTAATATTGATTCCGGCATAGTTAATGACTTGTTCTGAAATCGTGCCATTAAAATCGATTTCTGCGGCGATTTTGATGTGTCTAACGCCTTCTACATATTGGGTGTCACGAGATTTTTGATATATTCTTAAAGCGGCATTCACACGATATGGTTGAACCAGTGTGAATGTGAATAAAGTGATGATGAGTAACAGTAAAGATTTCTTCCAAAATGGATTACGCATAGGTTGGTACCTCTACAGTCGTTTGATTATGATTTGAATAATTCAATGTAAGCTTATATACCAGATCGCCTACAAGGATGTCAAACTTGATTTGTGTGATATATGTTTCTACAGACAATTCAAAGTTTGAAAAAGTTGCTTTCGAATCGTAGCTTTTAACGAAACATAGGATATCGTTGTATGTACCATAGTTTAGTAGATATCGATTTTCCATCAGTGTAAAGTCTGTTTCTTTTAAATTTTCATAAAACGAGGGTTGAGTAGAACCACTCAACTGGACAGTTTCTCTTTCGTACCCATTTTCTGTTTGAAAATAACGGTATGTGGTGGTCCCATCGGTTTCATAAAACTCTGTATGATTGCCCGCCTGAACTGAGGATTTTTGACCATCAAACTTCAATATTGAAGTACTGGTTTCTTCACCGAGTGTAACCACCCATTCGATGGTAACATTATCTAGGTTAGCTGTATTGTATAGTTTCGTTTCAAACTCGGTACGATTGACCACGCAAACGCCATCAATGCGTGATTCATTGTCGTTACAAGCGGGTGTTTTTTCAACACAACCCGATAGGGCTATTGTCCCCAATACAATTAAGAACACGAGGATATATTTCTTCATATTTTTCTCCCTTAGTATTGCATTTTACGGCTTCATTGTATCAAAGGGCTTACGAAAAAGTTATTCACAAACCGAAACAAGCATTATTTATAATAATAAAGGCGAAAAAAAAGCACAGTGACGTGCTTTATATATAAATCCAATAAATACGCATTTCTACGTTGTCTTCGTGGTCCATCACGATGTGTTCGAAGATACCACCACAAGCTTCAATGGTTTTTCTTGAACCCAAATTGAATACGCTACATGAAATCATGGCAGCTTCCTCGCCTAAAGATTGGATGACCTCTAGAGCCATAGATAAAGCCAATTTAGCATAGCCTTGTTTACGGTATTTCGGTCGAACCGATGCCCCCGCATGACCATAGGTTTGTCTGAGTTCATCATCCAAAAAATGACGGATATTGACCATGGCATACAACGTGTTTTGTTGATCAAGTAATAAATACTCTGAGGTTGGAATGGTGTCGCCTTCCATACGTAAATGTTTTTTATCGTCGAGGTGTTTTAGCCAGTCTTCATAGGCATCATATCTACCCAATCCACCTGTACCATTTAATGGGTCTTGGTTTTCTAACATCTCTCGTTTATAGTCCATAACCATAGCTTCATGTGTGAAATTGGGAGATTCAAAGCGGTATTGGAAATGATCAAAATTGACATACCCGGAGGCTGTGCCAATCTTCCCTCCAGCTTCAACGAATGATTTGATTCGTTTTTGTAGTGAGGTCTTGGTTTCAAGCTTGGACACATCCGTATCTCTGGTTTGAAATACCCAATATAGATAGGAGTTATTTTCTAAAAAAGTCGCGGTAATATCAAAATAACTTTGGAATGCAAGTATCTTGGAAGATGGCTCCAATAAGCCTTTTAAAGCCGGGCTTAATAACCATGTATGACAATAGAATCGGGCATTTTCATAAGCCTGATAACGTCGATTAAAAAACAATCTCGCCAGTCTAAATGAGGTTTCTAGATGGGTATGTGTGAGGTTGGCGTCTGAAGGGATATGAATCGATAAAACTTTCGTATTTTCTTGAATGGTCATCTCATATTCGAGCTCACCAATTCTAAAGATATTCATCGCCGTTTGACGATACGCCCACCAATCTCGCTCAAAAGCATACTGACCCGATTGCTTATGAAATTCCTTAATGAATCTTGGTAATGCTTTATAAGTTTCAATGAACACATCATCCGATATTTTCATGGATTGATATTGGGGATAATTATCCAAAGCTGCCCTTAAAAACAAATAGAGAATCATCATGCCATCGCTGGATTTGAATGTTTCACGTAAACGCTTCTGCGTGGCTTCTGCAGTACGCATGGATTGTAAACCTAAAACGTCATCCTGATAAGCATTTTGGTGTTGTTGATGTAACGATTGGATTGTACTGACTACAGGGTCAGGCATGTCTAATAAGGTTATGAATGTTTGAAAGTCCATGGAATCACCACCGATACACTTATTGTAACAAGTTGGGGTATATAAGTCATCATAAAGTCATCACCTCGAAAAATTTATCCAAAAAAGTAAAATAGCCGTGTTTTTCAATGTCCTTTTTTTCAAAATCGACCGACTTTGTTTTTTTTCATTCTTTCCATGATATCATGGACTTGTATCACATCAAATGTTGTGGAGGATTGCTATGCTTAACAATGTACACATCGTATTAAAAGACCGTGTGGTTTATGGTGATTTGATCATCGAAGACGGTAAAATTTCAAAAATAAACATCAAGCCAGAACCAAACAACATTACAAAACGTTATGTTATCCCTGGTTTTATTGATTTACATATTCATGGTGCAAGCAATGTCGACGCGATGGATGCGAGCACTTATGCCATTGAACAACTCGCGCTGGCTTTAGTCAAAGAGGGCACCACCGCTTTTTTAGCAACCACCATGACACAGACACAACTCAATATCGAAAATGCTTTGACTTCGATTGGTCATTATTATCAAAATCAAAACCCCAATGGCGCGATGCTTTTAGGTGTCCATTTAGAAGGTCCTTTCATCAATGAAGGCGCCGCAGGGGCACAACCAAAATCATGTATCATCCCTTCGGATATTACGCTATTTGATGGTTTCAATAAAGCCAGTGGGGAAATCATTAAAAAAGTATCTTTAGCCCCTGAAATACCTGGTTCAATGGCGTTGATTTCGCATTTAAGAACCAAAGGCATTGTGGCCTCCATCGCCCATACCAAAGCGAATTATGGCACCATTTTAGAAGCCATTAAACTTGGAGCAACCTCAACCACCCATACGTACAATGCCATGACACCCCTACACCACCGAGATATTGGGGTCGTGGGTGCGGCTTTATTACACGATGAATTGACAGCGGAATTGATTTTGGATAAAGTCCATGTGTCTATACCGGCTGCGAAATTGCTCTTAAAGAATAAGGGTTACCAAAACATCACACTGATCACAGACTCGATGCGTGCTAAAAACATGCCCGATGGTATATCCGAATTGGGTGGTCAAACTGTACACATCGCACAAGGTGAAGCCCGTTTGAACGATGGCACATTGGCTGGTTCAATCTTGAGATTCATGGATGGTTTTAAATATGCCCTCAATGATTTAGGTCTTTCTTTATATGAAGCCGCTTATATGTCTTCTACCAAAGCCGCCATTCAGTTAAAACTCGATCACGTGATGGGTTCAATTGAAGTAGGGAAACTCGCAAACCTAGTCATATTAGATGACAACTATAACATTGAAACAACCTTGGTTAAAGGCCAGGTTGTTTTCGGAGGATAACATGAATATTCATATTTACAGAAACAAAAAAGAACTAGACAAGGCTGTTTCCGACATATTGATTGAAGCCATCAAAGATAACCCTACCATCACCTTAGGTTTAGCCACAGGGTCCACACCCGTTGGTGTGTATGAACTGCTCATTAAAGACCATCAAACCAACCACACCGATTATAGTAAGGTCACTTCAGTCAATCTCGATGAATATGTTAAGATTGGTAAAACACACCCTGAATCGTATTTCTCGTTCATGAAGAAAAACTTGTTTGACCACATCAACATCGATTTCAATCAAGTACACTTACCCGATGGTGAATCAGACGATTTGAATATCGCATGTGAAGCTTATAACGACGTCTTAAGTCTACACATCCCAGACATACAAATTTTAGGGATTGGTAGTAACGGTCATATTGGTTTCAACGAACCAGGGACACCATTTGATGTGAAAACACACATTGTGACTTTAGCTGAAAAAACACGCAAGGATAATGCAAGATTCTTTAACGCTTTAGATGAAGTACCTAAAGAAGCGATTACCATGGGCATCAAAAACATCATGGACGCGAAAAAAATCATTTTGATGGCCAGTGGCGCAAACAAAGCCGAAGCCATCAAGCAAATGCTTTCTGGTCCCATCACGGAACAATTGCCTGCTTCGATTTTACAAAATCACCCGGATGTCGAAGTATTTATCGATAAAGAAGCTGCGAAACTCATTATATAAAGATAAAGATGCGAAAACCGCATCTTTTTTTTCTATAGGGGGATCCAAAAGCGTTTGATGATTGTACCATCATCTTCAATCGATGGTGTATCTTCTACCCCACCACACGCCAAAATGGTTTTCATAGAGGCGATGTTGTCACTATTACACGTGATCAATGCTTTGTCGACACCTTTTTTTCTTAGGATATCTAAAGCTAAATTCAATTGAAGTTTTGCGTAGCCTTTTTGACGGTAACTCGGACGAATGGAATACCCAATATGTCCACCAAATTTCATCAAATACGCATTGAGTTCATGTCGGATATTGACCATCCCAACCACGTTTTGATTGGTTTCATCATACAAGAAGTATTGTGACCCTTCAACGTATTTTGAATCCTTAGGAATCAAAGCTTTAACCGCATAGGATTCGATGTGCTTGAGCCAATCTTCATAGCGTTCATACTTCTCAATAGACCCACATCCGTGGCAGGAATCGTTGTTTTTTAACATCTCATCGACATACGATTTTAATATGGTTTCATGTTCGATGGTTGGTTGAATTAATTTCATGGCTTTATACCTCATATTTATATCAAATTATAACGCAAGTTAGAAAAAAAAGATACGCAAAATTGCGTATCTGTGCTGTTTCAGTGGCAGGGACAACAGGATTCGAACCCGTACTAACGGTTTTGGAGACCGCTGTGCTACCGTTGACACCATGTCCCTATTGAGTTGAACGTGCATTACTAATATAACATACGTTCAATCATACTTCAACTATTATTTTTCAGTGTCTTTATTTTCTACTTCATCAACGGCTTTGATTTCTTCAATCGCCTTGATATTGAGGTTTTCACGAATGACAGGTTCTTTTGAATTGATCACGCTGTGTGTGGTGTATCTTTTCTTTCTAAAGAATAATAAGTACGTGAGTAATCCAACAATGACAACGAAAATCGCTACGTTTCTCCAAAGGATGTATTGGTATTCTTTAAAGAAATCGTGCACGGTTCCTTTAACATAACCTAATGCCAACATTTGAGCTTCGGTATGTTCTTCCGCTAGAGCAAGCACATCCATGTCATCTTTAGATAACAACACGGTGCCATCAAAATCATATAAAATGGTTTCAACCGTTTCTGTTTCGTTACCAACCGTGACCAATTCAGATTCAATCAATTGTAAGTCTAAGATATCCACATAGTTTTCTTGGTCTGCCAATAACGCTTTTAAATTGAGTGAGGAAGCGTGCCAATATTTGGATTGTGTATCTTGAAAATAGACATCTACTTTAACGTCATTTTCAAAGAATAATCGAATAAAATAGTTTTCTGGTAATGTTAATCCTGCTTTATTTTGAATTTGAATTCGGATGTGATTTTCTGTTGTATTTGAACCAACAAATGCCCACAATCTAAAATCATATTCCGCATCGATTTCTTCATCGATTAAGTAATCTTGTGTGTAATATCCATAGATACTTCTAAAGAAGGTATCCGACTCTTGTTCAATCGCTTGGTTACCATATTTCAATAAATAGCTTGCTGTCATATCTACGTATGAAAACAAAAATACATTGAGTCCAGCAACCATAACGAGCAAGCCAAATATAAATCGTCCTAAAAATTTCATTTTTCCACCTCTTATGCACTTTCCATCATATCAAATAATCTTTAGATTAACCAACCTTTTTCGTGCTATGTTAATTTTTCTATATTTTTCTCTTTACAAGAAAAAATTTTCATGTATAATAATATTTGCGCATAGATGGCGGTTGTGGCGAAGCGGTTAACGCACCGGATTGTGGCTCCGGCATTGGAGGGTTCAACTCCCTTCAGCCGCCCCATGCATGTTTTATGTGAAATTCAATAGATAGGGCTATCGCCAAGCGGTAAGGCAACGGACTTTGACTCCGTCATCGTTGGTTCAAATCCAGCTAGCCCTGCCATCTAAATAAAAACCAACTTTTCCTCAAAAGTTGTTTTTTTTATCATTCATGTGGGCTATCTTATAAACCTGCCAAAAAATACGAAAAATAATAATATTTACTATACACGTTATACTATTTATTTGTTATAATAAGTTGAGGTGATTTATATGACGTTTGCTTCTAAGTATCTAAAATTAGTAGGTGTGTTATCCCTTTTTGCTTATGTGATTGGTGTATTCCTTTTATTCTCTGAATTCTTTAAGAGCACTGAGGATACGTCGACAGCCATTCGATTCTTTCAGTTTTTCTTCTATGTTCTCTTTGGACCTGCGATTGGTATTGGTTTAGTTGCGGTAGGTCATTTATTGGAAAAACATGAGGAAGATGAAGCAGCTGAAGCCTATGAAACCAGTAATCTATCCTATAAAAAATCAGCTAAATTCTTTTCAAATGAGCCTTGGACTTGTAAGTGTGGTAAAGAAAATAAAGGTACTTATAAGGTTTGTATCCATTGCGGTATGCCTAGACAATAACAACTCTCAACGAGTTGTTTTTTTCAAAAAAAAGACAGCGAGGGCTGTCTTTAAATATTTTGTTTGATGGCGAATAAAACAATCGGTTTGTCTTGTAACACCAATTTACCATCTTTAACGATGACTTGATTTGGATAAAGGATGTTTTGATATGTCCCATCAGGAATCGATACTTTGACTTCCCCTTGGGCATGACCCACATTGAAGATACCGACCGTCATAGAATTTTTATTTTCATAACTGATGACCGCGGCTTCTTTGTCTTGCATATGGATTTGGTATATGCCAATTTGGAACAAGGCATCTTTCTTTAAATGAGACATTCGATGAATCAAATTACGAATTTCAACATGTTTGATCGACATATCGACTTTATCGACTTCAAATAAGTCTGGTCTATGGTCTACACCATATTCTTGACCAGCATAAATGAGGGTAGCGCCTTTAAGGAAGAATAGTAAACCCGTGATATTGAGTAATCTGACTGGGTCTTTGATCCAATGGGCAATGCGTTCTTGGTCATGGTTTTCTAAGTTTCTCAATTTGACATAGTTCTTAGGGAAAATGTATTCTTGTTTAAACATCGCTTTGAGCCAATCGTTGAGTGGGGATTTACCTTGAACATAGCTTAAGAAATCGTGGTGGATGTCATAATCGTAACAAATGTCAAAAGCTTCATAAGTTTCTGAGTCAGACATGCTTTCAAAGCCCATGTCACGGATGTATTTACAGAACTCACCATGAATCGATTCCGCGAGCCAAACAGTTTCAGGGTTGATCTCAGCAATCTCTTTTCTTGCTTTTAACCAAAACGCTTGTGGTACCACTGGGGCAACATCACATCTAAAACCATCCACACCCAGTTTAGACCATTTCTTCAAGGCATGGATGAGGTAATCCCATAACCCTTTGTGAGAAAAATCCAAATCGGTAATGTCCCACCAATCGCCGACTTTACCCGCAAGTTTGCCATCTTTACGGTAATACCACTCAGGGTGTTGTTCAAGTAAAACAGCGTCATGGGAAGTATGGTTATAAACCACATCAATCATCACTTTTAAGCCTTCTTTGTGGGCTGCGTCAATCAATGTTTTAAAATCGGCTTCCGTGCCGAAATCTGGGTTTACAGCGTAATAGTCTTGAATGGAATAAGGACTCCCTACAGAACCTTTACGGTGGGCTTTACCAATTGGATGAATCGGTAGTAAATAAATGAAGTCCATGCCCAATGTTTTGATTCTTGGGAGGTCTTTAATTAAACTTAAAAATGTGCCTTCTTGGGTGTGTTGTCTTAGAAAGACTTGATAGAAGTTTAAACTTCTTAAATTCACTTTTGTATCTTTTGCCATAGTATCACTCCTTAGATTTATTATAGCGGATTTGTGTCTTATAAGATAGACCTATAAAACATCCGAAACCGTTTCAAATGGGTTGGTTATGTTATAATACGACTAGGAAGTGATAACATGTGTGGTCGTTTTACCCTAGCCGTATCCTTAGATGATTTAAAAGATTACCTCCATGAAACCTATGACATCGAAGACATCTCAGAACAGATTACTTCGCCTAGATACAACGTCGCCCCTGGACAAGACATCATCGTTGTCTTATCGGATAAGGTTAAGTATCGCGTGGGTTTGATTAAATGGGGCTTTGTACCCCCATTTTCATCCGATGAAAAAGTGGGTTATATGATGATCAATGCGAAAGCAGAAACCCTCGATGAAAAAAAGGCCTTTAAGCCTTCATTTGAAACCAAACGTTGTGTCATCATCGCCGATGGTTTTTTTGAGTGGGCACAAAATGAACGACTCAAACAAGCGATGCGCATCACAGTTAAAAATCAAAAGATATTTTCGATGGCTGGGTTGTGGACCACTTGGACCAAACCGGATGGCTCTAAATTATATACATGCACCATCATAACGACCGCGGCGAACCAGCAAATGTCTAAACTACACGACCGGATGCCTGTGATTTTGGATAAGAAGGCAGAGAAAATATGGTTAAACCCTGAAGTATTGGATTTAAAACAATTGAAGAAACTCTTAAACACCAATGAATCCTTGGATTTAAATATTTATCCCGTAACAAACGCCATTGGTAGCCCAAGTTTTAACACGATGGAATGCATTTCCCCGATAAAAATAAATGAAGCCCCTAGTTTATTCTGATATGATCCCCTTAAAGTAGACACTACAAATAATTAAATTTTGTAGAAGTATACAGAGAGGGGATCATATCATTCTAGAGGCTTTTTTTGAGATTAAATTTTTCTTGCGACGTAAGCGAACATTTGAGGTCCGGTATGAATCCCTAAGACAGGTGTCAATGCGGAGATGTTGAGGTTTCTCACATTCAATGTTTTGGATAACATCGAACCCAATTGTGATGCTTTTTCTAAGTCATCGCCATAATGAACGGTTAAGTCGATTTGACTGTCACCAAACTTCTTGACCAACAATTCTTTCATGTTTAATAATGATCGTTGCATGCCAATGGCTTTGCTTAATGTAACATAAACGCCATCGTTATTCACGGTGATGACTGGTTTGATGTGTAAGATATCGCCAATGGTACCTTCAACTTTACCAATACGTCCACCTTTTTTAAGGTACTTCAATGTATTGATGGTGTAAATGGCTAGAGAATCTTCAAAACGGCATTTGTCGAGTGCTTCAAAAATTTGATGTGGTTGCTTACCTGCTTTAATCAAGTCTAATGCCAATTCCACCAAATAGCCTTGACCTGCACCCAATGTCTTGGTGTCATATTGATGCACAATCACGCCACTGACATCGTGTAAGGTCAATCTGAATGCGTTATACGTACCAGATAACCCAGAGGAAATGTTGATGACCAATACATCGGTATAGCCATCTTTTTTTACTTTTTCGATCGCTTCTTCAAGTGCTGACATCGGTGGCAGCGAGGTAGAGAAGTTTCTTTGATCGATTTCTTTGTAGATTTGTTCTGCAGTGATGTCCAGTTGATCGCGGAATTGTTCGCCATCTCTAACGATCATCAAAGGAATTACTTGTAGGTTGTTGTGTTTTTCCACAAAAGCTTGGTTCAAGTTCGAACCTGAATCGGTAATGACTGCAATTTTCATAGTTTACCCCCTATAGTCATAAACAATAATATTTTATCTAGTATTCATAACTAGGTTATCACGTCAACATTATTTTGTCAATTATATCGCACTTAAATGGCATTTGAAAAAAGAACAAAGAGGTGAATAAATCACCCTTTACAGAATGATTTGATTTCCTCTTAACGATTTAACTCGTCTTATTTAAAGCGACTACACACCAAATAGGTATGTACGCTTAGGCGTGTTCACGCCTCTAGTCCCTATCCATATGGCATCGGGATTACCTTTTCGAATCATGTTTAATGAGGCATTTTGATCGGCATTGATCAAGATGCCTTTTTGACTCTTATATAAACCTCTTTTAATTCTAGCTCCAGAGAAATCACCTTTAACAAACGCATCTTGGTCCAGATATGAAGCTTTGGATGTGTAAGCTTCATTAATCACTTTGGTTTCGATTCCTAATTGTTCTGCTAGATAGATAATTCGATCTCTTAATCTAGCGATAGGTATACTCTTTGTCCACTGATTATACGTATCCGATAGTCTTTCATCTTTAAAGGTGTCATTATAACCTAGGATGATTTGTTTCACCTTATTCTTAACTGCGTGATTCATGATGAGTTTAGCTGCTTTATACATCCCATAATCCATTTGATGGTTTCGCTTATCCATCAGATGAATCATTTGTTTGGTGAGTATACTTTGATTCGGTCTAATACTCGCGAGTTTCGCGATTCGTTTATGATAAAACTGATTCATACTCTTTAATCGTTTTCCATCTACCAATAAGTGCTCATTGTTCGTAGTTGAACAAAACGCTAAGACGTTATAACCAAAATCAATACCCATGGTTTCTGTATGATGATTTGTTTCAACTTTAGGTGTTTCATCGAGATAGACATAAACCACTTCGATGTATCTGCCATCATAATAAGATTTGATGGTGATTTCTTTGATTGGTTTGTTTTGGATACACGTTGGTGTTGGTATGTCTAAGGATAGAGAATCGACTTCA
>Ga0074195_1000749_pt1 | contig 56474 bp, 50 predicted proteins | sample EPASupsiteHSE623_FD_64525 | JGI IMG/M metagenome (GOLD analysis project Ga0074195, IMG submission 64525) | Bioremediated contaminated groundwater from EPA Superfund site, New Mexico - Sample HSE6-23 | ecosystem: Environmental > Aquatic > Deep subsurface > Groundwater > Contaminated ...
TCTGCGCTTAGTACGAGAGGACCGGGAGGGCCGCACCGCTAGTGTACCGGTTGTGGCGCCAGCTGCACCGCCGGGTAGCTATGTGCGGTTTAGATAAGCGCTGAAAGCATCTAAGCGCGAAGCTAGCCCCAAGATGAGATTTCCCTTGAGGGTCGTGGTAGACTACCACGTCGATAGGCTGTAGGTGTAAAGGCAGTAATGTCATAGCCGAGCAGTACTAATAGCCCGATAGGCTTCTTATACGTACAGATAGATAATTATCAATAATTGTTTTACTGATCAGCATACACGATATTCTTCATCGATTTATCTCTCTCTTTACATAAAATACGGCCGACAAGCCGAAGTCATTAAGGTGGCTATAGCGACGGGGATCCACCTCTTCCCATTCCGAACAGAGAAGTTAAGCCCGTTTGCGCCGATGGTACTGCTATACCAAGTGGGAGAGTAGGTAGCCGCCATCTTTCAAAGGAGATTTAATCGTAAGATTAAGTCTCCTTTTTTTTTGTGCCTATGCCTCAGACAGACAAGGCAATGGGGGTATTTTCCATCCTCAGTCACTACGCCTTCTGCGTTCCTTCCGGCTGAGATGCCCCATTGCCTTGTCTGTCAAGAGGACAGGTGTACAATTAAAACATCAAAGCCATAATCACACAAATCATGATCACTGGAAGATGGCGGCATGGCTACCTCCTGAGAGTCTGTGAGGGGGCAGGGGACGCATCGGCGCAAACGGAGGAAAATTGCTTTTGTACAGGAATGGATGCAAGGCAAGGAAGAGGGAATGAGCCAAGCGCAGTGTGGCAGAGCCACATGAGCGCAGGATTATGACCGATGACGCTGCATGGCGCCGTTACTGTACAAAAGGGTACTGCTATACCAAGTGGGAGAGAGTGAGCCGCCATCTTTCAAAGGAGATTTAATCGTAAGATTAAGTCTCCTTTTTTTTTGTGCCTATGCCTCAGACAGACAAGACAATGGGGCATTTTCCATCCTCAGTCGCAGGGCTCCCTCCGGCTGAGATGCCCCATTGCCTTGTCTGTCAAGAGGACATGTGTACAATTAAAACATCAAAGCCATAATCACACAAATCATGATCCCTGGAAGATGGCGGCATGACTACCTCCTGTGTGTCTGGGATGGAGGCAGGGAAGCATCGGCGCAAAAAAAATAGTAGTAGGAATATGTCTGGATGAAACAGGGAGAATGTTTACTTTTCAGTTAAAAATCTACAAGAAAAGTTCAGTTCTTCCAATATAAAGAACTGCAGGTTTATAGCTTCAGATTTATCGGGACTCCTTTTAAAAAACAATAATTTTGATAGTTACGACATTTAAGATTCAAGCAAAAAAACCGAAAAACCTTGACATTGACGAATAAGTTTTGTATTTTGACCAGACATTACTACAAATGTATAAGCCTTTACTTGCAATGAGATTAACGGAGATTACACCACTTAACAGCTAAAATCATGAAATCAAGGGATACCATATTCTATACACCAAGAAAGTTTAACACAATTGAACTGTGGAAAGATGTAACGGAAGAGCAATGGAAAGATGCCGGTTGGCAAATAAAAAATTCGATACGGAACATCGATCAGTTAAAGAAAGTGTTAAAATTAAATCCTTATCAGATAAGTGAAATTGAAAGAACTTTAGTTTCCTTACGGAAAGAAGGAAAGGAACCATTACGGATAACGCCGTATTACGCTTCTCTTATGCAAGAAGACCCATTTCACCCGGTGATGTTGTCGGGAGAGAAATCAAAAAAACGACTTGATCCAATTTTTTGGCAAAGTGTTCCTACCCCTGCAAATTTATTATTCCCGGATACAGGTCTTGAAGGAGCAATGAACGAAGGTTCTAGAAGTTATGGTGCCGTTTATCAACGATACCCAAACAGAGTTGCCCTTTTTGTCGCTGAAAACACAAGTTGTGCTTCATATTGTGTTCATTGTCAAAGAGCAAAATCGTTAGACGCTTCTGTTGATGTTAATATCGCCGCAATTAATAAAGGATTATTTTATATTGGATACAATAAAAACATTAATGAAGTGCTTGTTACTGGAGGAGATGCACTTATGATAAGCAGACAACGGTTGCAATATGTTTTGGAAGAATTAAGCAGGATCCCGCACCTTCGTGCTATAAGAATTGCAACAAGAGTGCCTGTAGTGATGCCTATGGGAATAACAGATGAACTGCTGGAATTAATCAATATCTCTGCAAACAGATTCAACAAAGGGGTTGATAAATATGTATATTTTATGACGCATATTAATCATTATCATGAAATTACTGAAGATTTAGAAATCGCAGTAAAGAAAATCAGGAAACATGGTTTTACAATCAGGAATCAAACAGTCTTATTAAATCATGTAAATGACTATTTTAAAACTCTGGCAGAAACTTTCAGAAGAATGTTCTGGATAGGTATTCATCCATATTATTTATTACAATGTCATAAAGAAAAAGGGATCGTACATTTTATTGTACCTATACAAATCGGCAAAATCTATGTTAAGCATTTGCAAGGTTGGATTTCAGGCGTTACAGTTCCACGATATGCAGCTAATGTTGAAGGAGGAGGTGGAAAAATTCTCCTAATGCCATCGGGGCATGACACTTTGAATGATGAAACAAATATTGAAGATAAAATTTCTGAAAGCTATGCAACAATAAATACCTGGGATAACAAAATTATGTACCGGTATGAAGCTCTAGGCAGAACGTCACAAGAAGAATTTGAAAATGGTGTTAAAATTATGGATGAATTTATTGGCAGAAAGGGAGTGTTTCTTCCTAAACTGATTATTGTTGACAAAAAAGGCAGACATATAGAAACTACGAACAGAACAAAATTGCCAGCAATCGACAAAATTAAAAAATCTGATCTTTTAGGGTATAGCCTATATAATAAAGATATGCCTTTAACTAACCCGTCGGATAATGTGGATGAAATAGAAAAGCTTTTTGTAAATTCAAAGTTTTACAAAAAAAAATGAACCAGCAAGCAGAATGGCGTCCCATACTGCTATATAGACCATCCCGCTTTTCTTGTATTTCAATATTATCAACACAATATCCAGCTTAGGAGTGTGGCATTATGAAATGAAAACTTCAGCAATTTTTCAAACAAGTGCTATTGTTTAGGAAGCATCACTTTTATATAGTTTAACATATAGAATGTTATTATATTTAGAAGATCATCAGGTATATGCAAAAAACTTCAAGGACGTTTATTACCACCAAACGGTATATATCAGCACTAAAATCATTGCTATGAGAACGGCTCCCAGTTTAAACAGGAAGCTTGTCCTGAAGAGTTCTTTGTCTAGTACAATCTCCTTGTCGACATTTGGTTTGGGCCATACGATTCCGACTACAACTATTATCAGCAGACAGAGAAGGAACACGTAACCCATCCGGTCCAGGAATGGTATTGCCGGGAATAGAAATTTTATTGCTCCGGACAGGATGAAACTCGATGCAGCAGCGGCGAGGGCACCATTTGCGGTGGCCTTTTTATAGAAGAATGCAGCAAGGAATATTGCTAATGCGCCGGGGCTTACGAAGCCTGTGAATTCCTGTATGAACTGAAACGCCTGATCAAGATTTCCAAGAAGGGGAGCAACAACTATTGCAATTACAAGAGCAACAATACTGGTTATCCTGCCTGTTTTCACAAGTGTGGTTTCGGATGCATCGCGCTTTATAAATACCTTGAAAATATCCATTGTGAAAATTGTTGCCACGCTATTCATCATAGATGCCAGCGAACTGACGATAGCGGCAACAAGTGCTGCAAAGGCCAATCCCTTTACTCCGGTTGGAACCAGTGCCAACAGTGTAGGATATGCGTCATCCGCTACCGTAATTGCAATCCTGCCCTCTTTGAAAAGGACATATGCAATAATCCCGGGGACAACAACAATCAAAGGGAGTAACAACTTGAGGAAGCCAGCAAATACCAGCCCTTTCTGAGCCTGGTCGATATTTTTTGCTGCCAGCGCTCTTTGAATTATATACTGGTTGCAACCCCAATAGTATAGATTGGCAACCCACATCCCTCCAATAAGTACCCCAATACCAGGCAATTGTTTGTAGAACTCATTGTCCTTGGAAAGGATCATGTCAAATTTATTGTCTGCCGACCCGGGCCCGACCTTAATCCAGAAATCCTTTACTCCGGCAAAGAAATCACCATATCCCAACAAATCAAACGCTACATATGTAGTTACAAGACCACCACCGATCAGAAAAACCACCTGTATAACGTCGGTCCAGGCAACAGCCTTGAGTCCTCCGTATATTGAGTAAACAGCAGAAAAGAGGGCCAGCCCTAAGATTCCCCAAATAAGTTCGAGACCCATCATGTTCTTTATTGCCAGCGAGCCCAGATATAATATTGATGTAAGGTTTACAAAGACAAAAACCAATAACCAGAAGACTGCAAGAATTGTCTTTACCCTAATGTCAAATCTTTGTTCCAGAAACTGAGGCATTGTATAGACCTTCTTTCTGATGAAAATGGGAAGGAAAACAAGTGCTACTATTACCAGAGTGAATGCCGCCATTAGCTCATAGGTAGCAATAGCCATTCCCATCCTGAAGCCTGACCCCGACATGCCGATAAACTGCTCCGCACTTATGTTTGAAGCAATTATTGATGACCCGACTGCCCACCATGGAAGAGCGTTGCTGGCAAGAAAATAGTCGTTGGAGTTCTTTTTAACTCCCTTTTTATCTCTGGAAACCCAAAGTCCCAGCCCGATAACAATCGCGCAATAAAGAGAAAAGACGATAAGATCAATTAGTTCGAATTTCATATTTCAAGTTTTAGAGTTGTTGCGAAATTTTGTGGGTTCCTTTACCAATACTGACATCTATACAATCTGGTAAAGTGCCGTATTTATTATAAAAACCATCAGATAATTCTTTTATAAAGGCCTCTTCTGCATCTGGTTTAATGAAACATATGGCACATCCTCCAAATCCGCCACCCATCATCCTTGCACCATAACAACCATCAAAATTTTCTGCAGCCTCAGCTAAAAAGTCCAACTCCTCACAACTAACCTGATATTTATACTTTAATCCCTTATGGGATTCGCATATAAGTTTGCCGAAAGTTTTAAAATCGCTGTTTTCTAATGCATTGCAGACCATTTGAAGTCTTGTGTTTTCTTCGGCGACATATGAACATCTTCTGTAAAGTATGTCCGGCAAGCTTTCCTTATGTTGCTCAATCTGATCTATGCTTATATCTCTTAAAGAAGAAATAGCCGGGAAGAACTCTTTCAAAATGCCTACTCCTTTTTCACATTCCGCGCGTCTGATGTTGTATTCGGAAGATGCAAGGCTGTGCTTTATCTTTGTGTCGAAAAGGACTATCTTTACTTTATCGTTATCAAAAGGCAAATAGCAGAAATCAAGCGATTTGCAGTCAAGCTTAATTGCGCTCCCTTCTCTCCCCATCATAGATGCAAACTGATCCATGATCCCGCAATTGACTCCTATGTAATTATGTTCAGCAGCCTGGCCAATGAATGTCAGCTCTTCTTTTGTAAGGCTTAAACTATAAATATCATTTATGGCAAAAGAGAATAAATTTTCCAAAGCTGCTGATGACGAGAGTCCTGCACCCAAAGGAATGTCTCCGGCAAACACGCAATCAAAAGCAATGTTGTTAGTAATTTGTGGATCAGCAATTTTTTTGACGATTTCCTGTACAACCCCATAAACAAACTTGCACCATAGCATCTCAGGCGCTTCTCTGTCTGAAATACTAAATTCGTAGTATTCATTAAAATCTGCTGAGAAAACCCTTATTAATCCGACATTGTTTTTTCTGAACGATCCTGATACATACCTGTCGATTGCAGCCGGCAGAACGAATCCAAGGTTGTAATCGGTATGCTCGCCAATTATATTTATCCGACCGGGAGATGAATAGCTATCCTCCGGGTTGCAGGAAAAACGTTCCTTGAATATTATGTTCAGCTTATCTATCACTATAAATCAGTAATTAATTGTTGCGGCCCACGGAATAACATAAGAGGGCGATTTCTCATGATTCAGCAGGTCTACCATGTATCTCATATATGGCTCAGAGTGCGTGTAAAACATTTTTATACCTTCACAAAGAGAAAATTTTCTTTCACCCTCTTTTGTCAATAAGTGCCGGTGTTTAGGGCATTCACCACCACAGGCAAAATAGTACTGGCAACCAAGGCACTCTCCTGATAGAGTGTTTCTTTTGTTGATTCCAAATTGGATCTGAGCATTGGAACCGATAATGGCTTTCAACGGCATGCTTTTAATGTTACCTATCAGGTACTCAGGGTAAACAAAGTGATCACAAGAAAAGACGTCGCCGTTATGTTCAACAGCAACATTGTCGCCACAAGTCTGAGCATATGCGCAGACAGCAGAGTTAACACCATACCACGAACCTAATGTCAGGTCGAACAACTGGATAAAGTATGTACCCACATCGTTTCTTACCCAATAATCAAATATGTCAATCAGAAACTGGCCGTATCCTATATCTGATACGGACCATGGTGCAAGAATAGCTTTGCCCGACAACTCCGGAGAAACAATGATTGGCCTTTGGGTTTCTCCTGCCGGCTCTATATAATCCACGGCAGGCAGGAATTGCATATAATGAGATCCAATGGATTTTAAAAAAATATAAATTTCCCTGCCCCTCCCTTCACTAAGATTATTTACGACGGTAAGGGTGTTGAATTCCACTTTATATGTTTTGAGCAGCTCTATTCCTTTAATTGTCCGGGTAAATGAAGAAAATCCCGACTTGTTCTTCCTGTAAGTGTCATGGATATCCTTGGGCCCATCTACAGAGACACCCACAAGAAAATTGTTTCGCTTAAAGAACTTGCACCACTCTTCGTTTAGCAGTGTGCCATTTGTCTGGATAGAGTTGTTTATCTTTTTGTTAAGATAATTATGCTTCTTCTGGAATTTTACAACGTTCTTATAATATTCGATGCCGGCCATTAATGGCTCCCCTCCATGCCATACAAATGTTATTTCGGGAACCTGGTTAGTCTCAATATAGTCCCGAATGTACTTCTCCAGCATCTCTTCCGGAAATATCTCCTGTTTGCTCCCGTAAAAACGCTCCTTATCAAGATAGTAACAATAAGTGCAGTCTAAATTACACTTTGACCCTATAGGCTTAGTCATGGCCATAAAAGATCTGGGTCCTTGAATTTTCAGAGCGTCGTCTAAGGTTAAAAAGCCTTTTTTATCCATTAAGGAGAAATTTCGTTAAAAATTGTTTTCTTTACATTTATACAAAACTATAACTTTATTTATGAAAAAAATATTACTGGCAACATTATTGACTCTTTTTGCACTGCAAAGTAGTTATGCCTCAAATGAAAAAACATTCAGAATTCTATCTCCCAACAATAAAATAATGGTAGAGATTAATGTGGGTAATGAGATAACCTTTAATGTTATAAGGGAAAAGAGAGAACTTTTTAAAGGTCTTCCGTTATCAGTAGAGACAGCAGCAGGTAAGATATTTGGCACAAATCCAAAAATTGTTTCTGTAAAGTCATATTTCAAAACAGATAGCACAGTAAGTCCGTTTTACAGATTCAAGACTATCAAATCGGAATATAATATGCTGGACATAAAATTCAAAGATAATTTCGGGCTGCTGTTTGCCTCTTCAAATGAGGGTTTTGCATACAAATTTTATTTTAATTCAAAAGAGGATCTTATAATTGTAAACGAAAATTCAGGAGTGAAATTTTCCTCTGACTGTCAGGCATATCTGCCATATGTAAGAGGAGCAAAAGCAAATAAATTTCAGGCGTCTTTTCAAAGTTTGTACGATGTTGTGAATCTCAGTAAAGTGGATACTTCAAGAATTATCATAACCCCGCTTACAATAGTGCTTGATGAAGACATAAAGTTAACCTTAGCAGAGTCAAATGTAGTCTCTTACCCCGGGCTTTTCTATAAAGTATCTGAAAACTTCAGTTTAAAGCCGATATTCACTCCATACCCGGCAGAGACATTCAATCATGAAAAAAGGAAACAGGAGATGGTAAAATCATTCGAGAACCATATTGCAAGAATTAATGGGAAAAGCGACCTGCCATGGAGGATTTTTGTAATAAGTACCTCTGATACTCAATTACCGGTGAATAATATGGTTTATGAGCTGGCGGACAAATGTGCAATTACCGACCCATCTTGGATCAAACCCGGAAAAATAGCATGGGACTGGTGGAACGACTGGGGTATTACCGGAGTTGATTTTAAAGTTGGAATCAATAACGAGACATATAAGTATTTCATCGATTTTGCATCAAAACAGAATATAGAGTATGTGGTGCTTGATGAAGGATGGTCATTGCCCTCAAAGGGAGACATTATGTCTTCTATTCCTGAAATTGATATTGATCTGCTGGCAAGATATGCGAGAGAGAAAAATGTGGGTTTGATTCTATGGGTTGTTGGAAACGTACTTGACAGTAAGCTTGAAGAGGCCTGTAAGTACTATTCCGAAAAGGGAATCAAGGGATTTAAAGTAGATTTCTTTGACAGGGATGACCAACAGGTGAAAGAGAGAATAATAAGAATAGCTCAGAAATGTGCAGATTATAAACTAGTTCTGGACTTACATGGTGTGAACAGGCCGGCAGGAATAAACAGAAAGTATCCGAACATTCTCAACCTGGAAGGAGTTTTCGGTCTGGAGGAACTCAAGTGGGATGCAAATGCAGACATGGTTCAATATGATGTGACAGCTCCATTCATCCGGATGTTGGCCGGCCCGTTTGATTATACCCAGGGAGCCATGACTAATGCTACAAAAAAAGATTTCAGGGTTATTTACTCAAATCCCATGAGTCAGGGTACAAGGGCACATCAGTTCGGAACATATATAGTATTTGACTCTCCTTTGGTTACATTGTGCGATGCCCCTTCTGCCTATATTAAAGAAAAAGAGTCTGCAGACTTTATAGCATCTATCCCTACATATTTTGATTTCACAAGAGTTCTTGAGGGGAAAATAGGAAAGTATATTGTAACTGCAAGAAAAAAAGGTGATAACTGGTATGTCGGAGGTCTTAACAATTGGACAGACAGGACAATAAAGATTGATCTTTCATTTCTTGAAGAGGGTAAATACAGAGCCACAATAATGAAAGACGGGTTGAATGCTAACAAGAGGGCCCAGGATTATAAAAAAGAGGTAATTGATGTAACTACCTCTTCTGTGTTTGAAATTTCTATGGCTCAAGGGGGCGGTTTTGCCGTTAAAATAGAACGACTTTAACCTCCTTTTGATAATTATTTAAGTTCCCAGGCCAGGGCACTTGCACCTAAAATTGCAGCATCAGACTCCTTTAACTGAGAAAAAACTATCTTAATCTTGTTCTTCCACATGTTCAGGAGGTTTGCATTCATGCTCTCTTCTATTGGTTTCAATATCAGGTCGCCAGCTTTTGCTAGTCCACCGAAAAGGACAATTGCCTCAGGTGCACTGAATGCTACAAAGTCTGCAAAGGATTCACCTAGTTTTTTTCCTGTAAATTCGAATATTCTTTTTGCAAGCTCATCTCCCTGAACTGCTGCTTCGTATACGTCTCTAGAAGTAATCGTTTCTTTAACATCACGTAACAAGCTTTTTTCACAAGAGAGTTCCAGCCATTCGCGTGCAGTACGTCCAACTCCAATTGCAGATGTATATGTCTCCAGGCAACCTGTGCGGCCACAATTGCACTGCCTTCCGTTATTTCTGACCGATGTTGTGTGGCCCAGTTCACCCGCAAACCCATCGTGTCCGTATACAACCTCACCATTTATCACGATACCGCTTCCAACACCTGTTCCCAGTGTTATCATTATGAAGTTCTTCATTCCACGGGCGGCACCGTACGTCATCTCTCCAACAGCTGCTGCATTTGCATCATTTGTAAGAGCAACCGGAATTCCAATTTTCTCAAACATCAGTTTTGCAAATGGTATTGTACAGTTGCCGCTCCATACAAGATTGACTGCCATTTCGATTGAACCTGTATAATAGTTTCCGTTTGGTGCACCTACTCCAATTCCGCGAATCTTTTCAATACCGCCGACCTCTAGGGCCATTCTTGTTAAAGCATCACAAAGATCAGAAATATAGTCGTTAACGTCAGTATGAGTGTCTGTCCTGATTGTTGTTTGAGTAAGAACTGTTCCGCGTGCATCTACAATGCCGATTTTACTTGTTTGTCCTCCGATATCTATACCAGCTACATAAGGTTTTTCCATACAAATGATATTATTCTTTATGCATCAAAGATAATGATTTGAGGGAAATGATTCACATGAATTTGTTAACTTTGTCTCAACTTAACCTAATGAACTTTGAAATATTATTCAATGGAAGATTTTATTACTATTATCAGAGAGAATACACAATGGCTATATACCAGACTTTTCGAAAGTAGATTTCTTTATGTAGACCTTTGGTCATTTGTACATCTTTGGAGTGGTATGGTTATTTTTTCTTTGTTCCTTGCCTTTGGTGTCAGGAAAAAATGGTTGTGGCTCTTTATTCTGTTGCTTTTATATGAAATAGTCGAACAAGGCATTGTGATATTGGGATACCATGTTTTTTACCTTGAGAAGATTGTGGATGTTGCTAATGACCTTATTACGGGATTTATTGGGGCAACAATAATTCATTCTATGTTCAGGTCTTCGTTGTTAAGGAAAATAAAATTTCCCATTATGTTGTTTCCGATATTCCTTGCAACGGCCACAATTTCATATGTATGGGTAGGGAATTATAAATATGTGTACATCATTTCGATACTAAATTCAGAGGGTCTGTGTTGGTGGGCATTCCTGTGGTGGTTTCTGGGTGGGGCAGGTATAATTGCCTTATATATAAAACTTTCGGATATTGCTAAAGGAAAGATCAGAAGCTCTGTTGCGGTGTGGGTACTATATCTGGCAAGTCTTATTTTATTTGAGTATATAGGATATTCGTTATTGCATATAAGAGAGGTAGGACACATTGCCACTCCTCTGTTTCTAAACGTAATACATGGAACCTATACAATGCATATCTTCTACCTGATAGCCCCATTCCTCTTTATTATGTTATTTGAATTGTTTTCTGTATTATTTATCAAAGCTTCGGAACAACAAATATGAATGTGAGAGCTAAAAGGATTTTCAGATCTGTGGCATATGTTTTAGCAGCATATCTCTTTTTACTTGTCATTTTTAGTATTGTGAGACAATTTACCATGAAGGGAGTTGCTGAGAAATATATAGTTGTTGAAGCCGGAGATATACTTGTACGTCCAAATTCCAATATGCTTCCGGGGAGTAGCGACAGATTCTGGGGAGGGCTGACGGGGCATGTGGCACTTGTTGTAAAAGGGGGCGCCTTTTCAAGTCTGGACGAAAATATGGGAGGTATAGAAGTTGTTGAGGCAAGATTATTTAACAAAAATCCGTTCAGTTATAAAAATCGCATTGTAAGAAACAGGGCGGTTGTACATTTTGGAAAAAAATACTACGGAAGGAGATATCTTCTAAAGATGCATATTAATGAGGAAAGGATAAAATATGTGAACTCTTTTATACAAAAAGAAAAGGATAAAAAATATAATCTTTTCAGTTCCAAAGAAGATACTAATACTTATAATTGCGCTACATTTGTCCGACGTCTGATACTTGTAACCAAGAATTATGACATAGACTGCAACAAGGGTAAGATTATATTCCCCAATGATATAATAAACAATTCATTGTTCGACACACCTAACGACAGAGTGAGGTTTTGACAAAAAAACATATAATAAAATAAAATACTTATGAGAGAACACACTGCAAGATTAAAAAGATGGCTTACATTATTTTTGTTTGTTTTTATTTTAAGCTCAAATCTGGTTGCTCAGAAATACTGCCAGATTAAAGGTTGGTCAAAGGAGATTAACAATCGTATCGAAAAGTTCCTTGATTCCACATTAGTTCTTAAGGAAAGGAAAGTTGCTGTATTTGACGGCGACGGAACAGTATTTGGCCAGGTGCCGCACTATCTGGCAGATGAAGCTCTCTTTCAATATGCCGACGATGTGTACAGAGGGAAAAATGACAAACTTTCACTGGAGAAAATGGCAATAATTAAGGAGATGGTTAAAGACGGAAACAATGTAGGTAAACCATACGTAGAAAATCGTGTCCATTTTCTTGCAGGACTCACACCAGATGAAATTGCCAATATAGGGTACAATTGTTATTTAAAATCATACAAAGACAAATTTTATCCGGAAATGAAGCAATTCATTGCCAATCTCAAATCGTATGGGTTTGAAGTTTGGATATTGACTGCATCACCAGAATTTTTGTATCAGAAGTTCATGTCATTGGAACTTGGTATTCCTGAAACGAATATTGTAGGTGTAAAGTCTGTCGTAGTTGAGGGAAAAACATCGGGAATCATAGTTCTTCCTATACCTCAGGACGATGGAAAGGCAAATGCAATCCCAACATTTATTAAAGTCAGACCGTTGATAGTCGGAGGAAACAGCAGGGGGGACATGGATATGATAAATGAGTCAAAAGGGATGAAAATGATTGTAAATCCGGACAATGTGACAGTGAGAAAAAGTGACGAGGACGGTCCGATGAAAGGCTATACCGTCAAGACATATTGGGAAAAAGAGGGAGCCTTTATAGTGAAATGCAATGATGTGAGGGACCCATCAGTCCGTTTTCATACCGGAGAATGGAAAATCCGTGAAAATATTTCGAATCCCAAGTAGTACCTATTAACTAAACAAGGCTATGATCAAACGACTTATTCTTTTACTGACTCTTTCTACGTATTTATACCCTGTTTTTGCCCAAAATGACAGAGATTACAATAAGTTTATAAATGATGCCGGTGAATTTTCAAATATATACAGAGGGCAGGCACCACTGGAATATAACTTCTTTCATACAGGAACCTTTTATGCATATTCTTCGGAATTTGAAAAAGGAGATGTCATATTCAACGGTAAGTTATACAAGGATATTTATATGAACCTGAATTCGCATCTGGATGAGCTAAATGTACTTATAAAAACATCGGGAAGGATTGTGGTGCTCAACGGAGAGTTTGTGGATTGCTTCAATCTGGGCAAGAGAAAATTTATCAACATCGCGCATGATGACCACTCTCTTCAGAAGGGATTTTATGAGGTGTTGTATAATGGAAATGCCAAACTGTACAAGAAGACGAAGAAGATTTATTCAGAAAGAATCAATGAGTCAATCAGTTCGAAAACCCAAAGTAAGCTTGAACGATTGTTTATTGTTAATGAAAATTACTATCTTCTGAAAGAGAATACAGTTAAGATCATAAAAAACAAATCTGACCTGCTGGCCGGTTTCCGTGACCGAAAAAGGGATATCAGACAATTTATAAGAGAGAGGAACCTGGATATGAAACATGACAAAGATCACTCATTTGCCTTAGCTATAGGATTTGTTGAATCAATAACCACAGAAAGCCATGAGTAGACTTATATTATTTACGGCAATATTTGTAATGGGTTTATCAAACCTGAATGCACAGCAAGAGAAAAGGATTGCAGTAACAAATGTAAGTGCAGACTCATTAAAAAAAGTCGTTCAGGAGCATACCGGCATGCAACTCTTCTTTAATCTTGAAAAGGGAGAAGACTCCCTTAAGTTGTCACTAGATTGCAGTGACAAGGATTTGATTAAAGCACTTACAGAGATTTTTGCAAATAAACAGTATTCTACAACAAAAATTGGCAATGCTCTTTATATACTTAAAGGAGTGGGTATATCCACTTCTCTTCCAAAGGATTATTTCTCTGAACAAAAGAGTGTTGATTCAAATCAGGATTATCTTAATGCTATAACCTTTAACGATAATACAGCAAGCTTTGAGAACAAGATTTACAGGATTGGTGATCCTAATTCCCCAAAAAAAGATGGACGGGCACTTCTGAGAGGATACGTAAAGAATCTCGACACCGGAGAGCCTATAGCAGGGGTATCTGTAATGATAGATAAGACTCAGACTGTAGTTACAACAGATGCTTTTGGCTTTTACAGGATACTTATCCCAACAGGAAACAAGGAGATTATTCTTAAGGGTTATGGTCTGGAAGATACACGACTTATGCTGGAGGTTTTTGGTGACGGGGAGATGGACATTATAATGAAAGACAAAGTATATTCCCTAAAAAAGATTGTCCTAACGGCAGAGAGCACACAAAAAATGAGAAGTACCCAAATGGGGCTTGAGAAAGTCAGGATTGACAGGATCAAGCATGTACCTGCTGCTTTTGGCGAAGCCGATGTAATGAAAATAGTACTTACCCTTCCGGGTGTTAAATCGGTGGGAGAGTCTTCTGGTGGATTCAACGTAAGGGGAGGAGCTACCGATCAGAACCTTATATTATTCAACGATGGTACAATCTATAACCCGACGCACCTTTTCGGGCTTTTCTCAGCATTTAATCCAGATGTTGTAAATGATATTGAGTTGTACAAAAGCACAATTCCTGCAAAATACGGAGGAAGGATATCATCGGTGCTTGAGATTAACAGCCGGACAGGCAACAGTAATAAAATTACAGGATCGGCTGGATTGGGACTGCTGACAAGCAAGTTTCACATAGAAGGGCCTATTGTAAAAGAGAAGACAAACTTTATTGCGGGTATCAGGACAACCTATTCAAACTGGATATTGGGTCTTCTTCCTAAGGAGAGCGGATACAAGGATGGAACTGCATCTTTCCAGGATGTCACCTTGGGCCTGAGCCATAAATTCAATAACGCAAATACTTTGTATGCGTATGGATACTATTCCGGAGACGGGTTTAAGTTCAGCCCGGACACCAGCTTCTTTTACCGCAACATGAACGCCTCAATAAAGTGGAGGAGAATAATAAGTGATAAGCACAATCTGCTGGTAAGCACAGGATATGACAACTACTATTACAAAACAGAGGAAAAGGGAAATCCTGTGAATGCCTATAATATGAAGTTTAGCATTAAACAGTTTTTTCTAAAGGCAAATTTCAATCTTATGCTTAATGAGAAACATTCTCTGAACTATGGACTGAATTCAACCTTCTATAACCTCAGTCCCGGGACACTCACACCTGTTGGTGACGAATCCATTGTAATCCTCAAAAGACTGAATAATGAAAAGGCACTTGAAACCGCAATCTATTTCAGCGATAACTGGAGTATAACAGACAATTTCTCGCTTGATCTTGGACTTCGATATTCAGTTTACTCTGCGATTGCAGATAGTTCAGGAGGTCTGTCCAAACCATATCATGGTCCGGAGATAAGAGTATCTGCAAGGTATTCATTTAATGAGGACCTTACATTCAAAGCCGGTTACAATAGTATGAAACAATATATCCATATGTTGTCCAATACAACTGCAGTGGCTCCGACTGATATCTGGAAACTAAGCGATGCCAATATTGTACCTCAGGATGGATGGCAGGCAGCATTCGGAATCTACGGAAATGTATTTGGGCGCAAGACAGAGATATCTCTGGAAGGGTATTACAAAGAGATGAAAAACTATCTGGATTACAAAGGTGGAGCAATACTTAATATGAACGAGCACATAGAGAGAGACGTTCTTAATACTGAAGGTAAAGCTTATGGTTTAGAGGTACTTGTCAAAAAACCGCTAGGGAAATTAAATGGCTGGCTGACATATACTTACTCAAAGACGATGTTAAGAGAGAGCGGCCAGAAGGAGAATTACAGCATAAACGGGGGTAAATGGTATCCTGCATCCTACGATAAACCTCATGACTTTAAAATAATTGCAAATTATAAGTTTACACAACGTTTCAGTATCTCAATGAATGTTGACTATGCGACAGGCCGGCCCGTTACAATTCCTATTAGCAAGTATTATTACGGAGATGGATACAGACTCTACTTTTCAGACAGGAATGCATATAGGATCCCGGATTATTTCAGGATGGATTTTGCAGTCAATATAGAACCAAGTCACAATCTTACCTTATGGACCCATAGTACCATAACATTCGGGGTTTACAACCTTACCGGTCGCAAGAATGCTTTTTCTGTCTACTACGACACAAAAAGCGGGACCAAGATTCAGGGCTACAAACTCTCCATTTTTGGGGCGCCAATTCCATATGTTAACTATAATATTAAATTCTGACAAACTTGTGATGAGAAAATTTTTAATTACAACAGCATTTATAGTATATGCGATTTTCATAACCAGCTGCATTACCCCTTTTCAGCCTGAGGGTGTGACAGATATTGACAATATGGTGGTAGTTGAGGGCGATATAATATTGAACGATACAACCAGGGTCATACTCAGCCGGTCCCAAGCGATTAAGGACCAGAGCAAGATCAATTACATAACTAAGGCACAAGTATGGGTTGTGAGCGACAATGGCACTCTTTATATAGGAAAAGAGGTACTCAGAAAAGGCAAGACACAGTATATAGTAAATACGATTGGGCTTGATCCTGCAAGACAATATAAGCTGCGGGTAAAATTGCAGGGAGGACAGTTATATGAATCAAATCTTCTGCAAGTATTGGTTTCTCCTGTGATTGACTCCATAGGGGTAACATCGGACTATGTGAATAAAATTGCAACATTTTATGTAAATACACATGATCCGCAAAACAAGACAAGATACTACAAGTGGTCATACATAGAGGACTGGGAGTTCCATTCGCAATATTTATCACTTTTTTTATATGATCCAATAAAAGATAAGATCAATAACATAGACTTCAGTCAGAATCGTTATAATTGTTGGAATACTCGCCCATCTTCGGCTATATTGGTTGCATCAACGGCTAATCTTGAACAAGACAAAGTCTTTCAGAAATCTTTGGTTAGCATGGGGCAGGAGGACAGGAGGATTAGTTACCTTTATTCAATGTACCTTACACAGATGGCCATATCTCAGGAAGCCTTTATTTACTGGGAAAACATAAGTAAAAACTCCGATAAGATCGGTGGGATATTTGCGCCACAGCCAACAGAGATAGGTGGCAATATCAAGTGTCTGTCAAACCCAAATGAGAGGGTTCTGGGGTATATAAGTGCGGGTATTGTTGCCAGAAAAAGGACATTTAACTACGCAACGGATATCGGCATTTATAAAGAGCCGGCCTTATGCGAATCGGTATTCATAGACGGCACCAATCCGATTCCTTTCGCCTCGATGCATGTAGCTGACTATGACGTAATCAGTTATTCAGAAGAGGCCAATGAAAGTTATTGGGTCCATAAGAACTGTTCGGATTGCAGAGTCTTCGGGACAAAGATAAAACCCTCATTCTGGCCAAACAACCATATCTAATACCGAACTTATATGAAAAATAAAATATTGTTTCTTTCACTTTTCCTGATTACACTTATTTATACAAATATTTCCAGGGCACAATCGGGGGTAACTGAACGTTTGTACATTTCGACAGACAGGGGTGCATATATTGCTGGTGAGGTTATGTGGCTCTCTGTATACTGTTTCGACATCTCAAAAAGCAAAGAGTTGTTATCTGATTTGAGTAATGTTGCCTATATTGAAATTCATAATTCACACGGTGTTGTAATGACATCAAAAATAGCACTTACGGCAGGTCGCGGCAGCGGGCGTATAACATTTCCTCCTAATATGCCTACCGGAAATTACAGACTGACAGGTTATACCAAGCAGATGCTAAATGAGGAAAAAGTAGAGTTTTTCGAGAAGGTCTTCTCATTATATAATACTCTCACTTCTGAACGGGTCCCCGGAAATGTAATAATTGACCAGGAGGATGTTAAAAAGTCACAAGAGTTGGAACCTTCGTTGGATAGTGATATTTCACAAAACGAGAGGTTCGTATCATTGGATATTGAAAAAACAGGAAAAGCTATTACAAAAAGTAGCCCGTTTCAGTTGGCAATAAATAATATCTCCAGAGAGAACATGACCCTCAATATCTCTGTAGTAAGGATAGATTCAATTCCCGAACCAGATAGTCCGATACTTATGAAATATTTACCGGAGGTCAGACAAACCGCAGGAGACGTTAAGTATACAGGCAGGTATACTCCCGAATATGAGGGAGAGATAATTAGAGGCAGAATTTTTTATGAGGGGAGAGACCTAATAACAGAAAAAATTGCATTTTTATCTGCCGCCAATGGCGAATCGGATATATACACATCTTCTATAGATAGTTTAGGAAATATTGCATTTTATACTAATTCCATATATGGTGACCGGAATATTGTTGTAGAGGTGCCAAAAACTGATTCAAACAGTAAAATGTCATTTGAAATTTTTGACCCTTTTGTCAAAACTGCAAACAAACCTTTACCATCGCTTATTATTGGCAACAGGATATATAAATCTCTTAACGAAAGAAGCATTGAGATGCAGATAGGAAGGAGATTCGGGGCAGATACTCTTTTTGAAAGCATTTCTGTTAAAAGGGACCCGCTTCTCATAATAAAACCGGTGGTATACAAACTGGACGATTATACTCGTTTCACTCTTATGCAGGAGGTGGTTGTCGAGTATGTCTCGGAGTTAAGGTTCCGGAAAGTAGACGATAGAACAGATTTGCAGGTGAGATGGGTAGATGGCTATGACTCCATGACCTATTCAAGGGACAATACTCTCGTACTTATTGACGGGATAGCAGTTTTCGATCACAAGAGGGTTATGGACTACGATCCACTTAAGGTTAAGAGTATGTCGGTATATGGCGGTAAATTCTTTATAGGACTGGCAAGCTTTGCAGGTATAGTCTCACTGAAAACTTATAAAGGGAACTTTCCCGGGCTTACCTTTAATAAAAATGTTAGAATTGTAGATTATCAGGGAGTTCAGTATCCATGCAAGTTTACGGCAAGAGAGCTGATCTCTTCGAGCAAAATACCGGATCTCAGAAGTACACTATATTGGGATCCTCAGATTGATCTCTCTCCGGGTGAAAAAAGAGCACTTACAGTTTATGCTCCATCATATCCCGGAAAATTCATTGTAAGACTGGAGGGCATTACTTCAAACGGCGAACCTTTCAGTTATTCGAAAGTTATAAATATTAATAATTAAATGAGATACCTCTGTTTATTCTGCCTTATTGCATTTCCATGTTTAGTACACAGCCAAGAGAAAGAAAATGATTTTAAAGTAAAATTTGATGCAACATTAAAAACAAAATATGAGTTTGCCATAAATGAGGGTACAGGAAGATTTTCTGTAAGGAATTCGAGGATTGGACTGTTTGGAAACATCACATCAAATGTGACATACAGGGCGCAGGTTGAGTTGAGTAGCGAGGGGAAGTTTGAGCCACTGGATCTGAACGCGAGTATCTCATTATTTAAAGGATTTGATGTCACTTTGGGACAAACCAGTGTGCCTGTTTTTAACTCATATCAGACAACTCCTGCACAGATGCTTTTTGCAAACAGGACATTTCTGGCAAAGTATATTGCAGGGACAAGAGATTTGGGCATTCTTGCGTGCTATAGATTTGATGTGGGGAAGACCCCTTTTTATTTTCAACTGGGAGTTTTTAACGGTTCAACAATCAACAAACCCGTTTGGAAAAAAACGGAATCCTATAGTGCTAGATTAATTATTGGCAGTATGAAAGGACTTAGAGCATCTGGTAAGGTATACAGATATCCATTGGGCGATAAGGAGAATTATCTGATAACTGCAGTTGATTTGAGATACGGGCAAGAGAGATATAAAATCGAATCGGAGGTATTGAACAGGCATAATTACTATAATTCTATTAACAGGTTTGCATCATATATACAGGGTGCATACTCTTTCCCTTTGACAAACCTGAGATTATTCAGGAATTTTACAACATCTGTCAGATGGGATGGTATTACAGAGAGCCCGGTCACAAATGGATTTGATGTGAACAGACTGACATTTGGACTGGCCGTTGGCTTAACATCAAAACCTTTCAATTCTCTGATCAGACTTGATTACGAGAACTACTTTGTCAAAAAGGCGATTCCTGAATTCTCCCTTTACAACGAGATAGATTCAGACAAAATAACATTAGAATTACTGGTTGTTTTTTAAATTTAGATAGATGAAAAATAAAATCGTTCACTTTTTTTGTCTCTGCGCAATTGCGTGGCCGCATTTCTCATCGTGTACTTCAGGCACTGAAAGTTCCGTTTCCATTACAGAAATGCAAAGAGTGGTAAAGACACTTGCTTCCGATGAGTTTATGGGTAGACAACCATTTACAGAAGGTGAAAGGATCACTGTCGCATTTCTTGCCGACGAGTTGCGTAAGATTGGCTTTGAAGCACCATTTGGCGGGAGTTATTTCCAGGAGGTGCCAATGATAGAGATAACATCAAAAGTAACCGGCAAAGCTCTGTTTAATGTTGGAGGAGAGAATCTCTCTCTTACTTCTCCTGATGAGATTGCAATTAATTCTCCACAAAATGTAGAACAGATAAGTTTGTCAGGTTCACAACTGGTTTTTTGTGGTTTTGGCATTGTAGCACCGGAGTATGGATGGAACGATTTCGAAGGAGTAGATGTTAGAGGGAAAACAGTTGTAGTGCTGATCAATGACCCCGGGTTATATACAAATGACAGCTCACTGTTCAGAGGACGAGAGATGACATACTACGGCAGGTGGACATATAAATATGAGCAGGCCGCAAAAATGGGAGCAGATGCAATTTTAATAATTCATGAGTCACTTGGAGCAGGGTATGAATATAATGTGCCCAGAAAAAGCTCTATCACAAGCAAGCTATTTATTGATGACACAACAGCTGCGACACGATGTAAGATTACAGGGTGGCTGCCGGCAAGCAGTGCAGAGTTGATATTCGGTAAACTTGGCTTTAAAGTATCCGAGCTGAGAGCCGCAGCATGCAAAAGAGGATTCAAACCATTTGAACTTAAAGCCAAGTTCTCTTCTAGCCTTGACAATGAGATAGTTAAAAACAAATCGACAAATGTTGCGGGCATTTTGAGAGGGTCTTCACAAAATGGAGAGGCAATAATTATTACTGCCCATTGGGACCATTTTGGAATTGGAGAAGCAGAAAATGGGGATTCGATCTATAACGGAGCAGTTGACAATGGTACTACAATGGCCTGGGCACTGGAGATAGGCAGTTGTTTTTCAAAACTGAGGAGACAGCCGGAAAGGTCTGTGATACTTCTCTTTCCTACAGCAGAAGAACAAGGTCTTACAGGTAGTGAGTATTATACGGAACACCCTATAGTGCCAATGGATAAAACGATTGCATGCCTGAACAACGATATGATGGTACCGAGAGGAAGGATGAAAGATGTTACAATGATCGGTTTTGGATATTCTACATTAGATAGTTTATACAAGGAGGAGTCGATAAAGCAGGGTAGATACCTTTTACCCGACCCGGATTCGCATACTGGTCTTTTTTTCAGAAGCGACCATTTCCCTTTTTTCAAAAAAGGTGTTCCTTCAATATGGGCAATGGGATGTTTTGACAGCCGGGAACATGGGCAAAAGTGGGCACGTGATGGATGGGATTATTACATTAAAAACGTATATCACAGACCTGCTGATAATTATAATGAGAGCTGGAATTGGGATGGAATAAAAGAAGACACTGAACTTGCTTTTAACATAGCATATCAACTCACATCCTCAACAAAAGTAAGGCCCCGGTTGTTTTAGAAAACATAAATCAAATACTGTATGAATATAGTTATAAGAGAGGCAAGTATTGAGGACCATTTGATCATCGTAGATTTTCAACAAGCGATGGCGCTTGAGACAGAGAATCTCCAACTCGACAAAAAAGTGTTGTCACAGGGGGTGCTTTCTGTTCTGGAAAATCCGGCAAAAGCATTGTATTTTATAGCAGACTTGGATGGATTGGCTGTTGGGATGCTTATGATTACCCTTGAATGGAGCGACTGGAGAAACGGATGGGTATGGTGGATCCAATCGGTATTTACAAAACCCGGATATAGAAAAATGGGGGTATACAAGTTATTATATGGCCATATAAGAGAAATTGTCGAAAAATCGGAAAACATAAAAGGGTTGAGACTATATGTCGATAAAAGAAACATCAGGGCCCAACAGGTCTATGAATCACTAGGAATGACCGGCGAACACTACACTACCTATGAATGGATGAGAGATTAAAGTTAATTCTGGGTGCCGCAATACTTATAATCTCTTATTATATAGGCGAATTGCTTAGTTATGCAATAAATGGGTTTATCTCTCCGTCCGTAATGGGAATGTTGGTTCTGTTTACCCTGCTTAAGACAGGTTTGGTTAAAGAAATATGGATTGAATCCTTTGCAGTTTTTTTGCTGGATAACCTTATGCTTTTCTTTATTCCAGCAACTGCCGGAGTAGCGCTGATTTCATTTTCATCAATAAAAGAGGATGCCTTGGCTATTGTACTATCTGTATTACTCACTTCTCTTTTGGTCCTCTGGCTGGTAGGCTATATAGTACAGAAATTTGAAAGGATCAATGGAGAATAATTTCATTCTAGAATCACTATTCATCATTCTCACGGTAGTTTCATATATACTGGGTAAATATATTTATTCCAAAGGCAGAATAATGCTTTTACACACAATAATTGTAGCAACATTATTGGTTATTCTAACATTGAGATTTATTCAGGTGGATATGCACTTGTATCTGCAAAACACAAAATTGCTCAGATATATTCTAAACCTCTCAATTGTAGCCTTGGGATATCTTCTGTACAAACATTACAACTACATAAAAAGCAGGGGATTAGCTATTATTGCGGCAACATTCATTGGAAGTCTTTCAGCGATCCTTGGTGTCGGTCTGCTGGCAATTCTTTTTGGAGCCAAATACGAGACAATTGTAACATTATTGCCAAAATCAATAACAACTCCATTAGCTATAGTAATCAGTGAACAATACGGGGGATCAATATCTCTGACAGCTGTAATAGTAGTTATTTCCGGTATTTTTGGAGCTATAGTGGGGCCATGGTTCTTAAAGCTTACGGGGATAAACTCCAGACTGGCAACCGGTTTGGCACTAGGCTCCGCTGCCCATGGTATAGGAACAGCAAAAGCAATGGAAACAGGAGTATTGGAAGGGGCGGCAGGAGGGCTTGCCATAGCACTGATGGGTTTATTCACATCAATACTTATTCCTCTTATAGTTCCTCTTATAAAGATTGTGCTACCTGAAATTTAGAGACGATCTCTTTTGTCCATTGTTTTGCACGCTCAATCTCAGAGTCGTATAATGGCCCCTCATTACCTGTGACAAAAAATCCCTCAGAGGGAGCTATAATTGTTGCCCCTTTTTTAATAAGAAGCTTTGAGATAGTCTTGTCGGCATATCCACCAGCTTTAACCAACAACCTTAATGCTCCGGATTTAATTGTTTCCAGCTTTACACGTGTGTCAAAAGATGAAGCCTTAACGCCTTTTAGTGAGTCTGATCCCATTGACCCAAACAGATCTGTGATAGGTTTTGTGGGTCTGAAACCTCTTGTGGGAGAGCCAACTATCAAGAGGGCAACATCCTTGAGGAGGTCTGGTGTAAAATCTTCCGGTTTGCAGATTTGAGTCTCGTCCTTGTTTTCGAATTCATCAAAAATTGCTCTGGCAACTATCTCGGTATTGCCAAAAACGGAGTCGTAGATGATAAGAGTTTTCATAATATATGATTTCATGTATTTTGGTCTGGCAAATATAGCAAATTTGTCATTAGCTCTTTTACTGCCATTTCAGGGGAGGCAGATTCAGTAAGTATCGATAAGAATTTGCTGCCGACAATTGCACCGGCAGAGTACTCTTGCGCCGTTTCCATTGTTTCGTGGTTAGATATTCCAAAGCCTGTAAGGCAATGATTTCTCAATCCCATATTCTGGATCCTTTTAAAATATGATTGTTCGCGTTGTCCGAAGTTCTTCCTGGCGCCAGTTGTTGACGCAGAGGAGACCATATAGATAAAACCTTCTGTATAATCATCTATCAGACGAATTCTCTCCTCAGAAGTCTCAGGGGTGATCAACATAATCATCCTGAGTCCGAAACTGTCGGCCACATGTTTGTATTCCTGCAGATAATCGCGAAAAGGAAGATCGGCTATTATAATTCCGTCAATACCGCTCATACAACAGGATTTGCAAAACTCTTCAAATCCAAACTGCATTATCGGATTAAGATACCCCATAAGTAAAATCGGTATTGAGATATCACGTCTTACATCCTTCAACTGTTCGAACAATATCTTAAGGTTCATCCCATTCTTAAGAGCAGATGTGTTGCTCATCTGAATTACCGGGCCATCTGCAATAGGATCGGAAAAAGGGATTCCTATTTCTGCCATATCGACTCCATGGTTCTGCAACGATTTTAAAATTGGTATGGTATCACCCGGATTAGGATATCCGGCTGTAAAATATACCGAGAGTATTTTTTCTGATTTTCTTGAAAATAAGGTGTCTATTCTGTTTGTCATTTGGATAATCTTTTAATGAAATGGTCTATTTGTGAAACTGATTTTAAGCCGGGAGCCAATTCAAAATGGCTGTTAATATCTAATCCGGCAAGCATCGGATGACTAAGAAGTGTGATTCGTTCTACGTCACTCGCCCCAATTCCGCCGCTAAGTAAAAATGGTGTTCTCCCTTTGTATATTCTGAGAATGTCCCAATTAAACTGTCTCCCCGATCCTCCTATCAGAGGGGTACGCGTGTCAAAGAGAAAATAGTGGCAACAACCCTCATATTCTGCTACAGATTCAATATCGTCAGGTATGGAAACAGAGATAGCCTTGATAACCTCCATCCCTTCTGAACACAGACTGTTGCATAACTCAGGTGATTCATTTCCGTGTAGTTGGATGGTTCTTAACCCAAACTTTGTTGCAGTTGCCATTATTGTATTAAAATCGGAATTTACAAACACACCTGTCCGGCTAATGCTTTCAGGTATAACATGTAAAAAATCAGACTTAATACTTAGAGCGTTACGTGGAGATTTATCATAGAAGATAAAGCCCATCCAATGAACAGGCAAAGATGCGATCTCTCTTATATTACATGCATATCGCATACCGCATACCTTGATATTAATCATGACAGATTAATAATGAATTGATTGAGTGCACTACCAGGAGCCTCCTCTTTCATGAAATGCTCTCCCATTAAAAATCCCTGAAACCCAGCCTCCCTGAGAGACTTTACAATTTTGGGTTCTGATAGCCCGCTCTCGGAAATTTTCAAGAATTTGTCGGGAATCTTCGCTGCCAGTTCAAAGGAAATATCAACAGAGGTCACAAAAGTATTAAGGTTCCTGTTGTTTACCCCAACAACATCGATTTCTGCACAGAGATGGTCAAGTTCGTCATTGGAATGAATTTCCAGCAGAACTTCCAACCCGAGTTGGTGAGCCAGTACAGCCATTGATTTTACCTGTTCCTTAGACAATGCTGCTGCTATCAGCAGGATCACATCTGCGCCTATTGCCTTGCTCTGGTAAACTTGTATGGGGTCAATAAGAAAATCTTTTCGCAGCAAAGGTAAGTTTACCAGAGGACGAACAGAGATCAAATCCTGACAATCTCCCCCAAAAAAGAGAGAATCGGTCAGAACAGATAGAGCAGTTGCACCCGACTTTTCGTAAGAACCAATAATTGCCGGGCAATCGGCACAGGGACTGATCCACCCCTTTGAAGGTGATTTTCGTTTAAATTCCGCAATAATACCGGTATCGGAATTCTGCAAGGCATTTTTAAATGAGATCACACTCCTTTCAGCGAAAGGACCAAAAGAGCCGTCATTCTGTCCGACCAACCGGGCAACCTCATCTCTTTTATTTATGATAATTCTGTCTAATATATTCATATGCAAATACTTTTAGCTATTGAGTGCCAGAAATCGTTTTAACGTGTTCCAAGCATTGCCGGAAATGATTGACTCTCTTGCCTGTTCCAGACAATTCTCAAATGGGAGATTGGAGTCAATCGCTCTTATAGCGAAAGCGGCGTTAGCCAACACACACTCAGTCCGGGCCTTTGTTGCTTTACCATACAGGACACTATCAAAAATACGAACTGCTTCTCCCACAGTATCTCCGCCGTAGAGATCGGCAGGGATACATCTGGAAAGTCCGATTGATTCCGGGGTGAACACTTGTTCTCCATTGTTTTGGATTATCTTGAACTTGCCGGTCAGCGATACTTCGTCGTATCCGTCCAGACTGTGAACAAGTACAAAATCTGTCCCTGACTGCTGGAAAGTGTATGCATAGAGTCGTGCTAGCTTCAGACTGTATACTCCCAACATCTGATGCCTGGGTTTTGCAGGATTGACCAAAGGCCCCAGCATATTGAAGAATGAGCGGGCACCGAATGCCTTCCTTACAGGAGCCACAAGTTTAAATGCAGGATTGAAAAGAGGTGCATGCAGATAAGCAATATTTGTCTCTTCCAGTGATTTGCTTAACAGTTCCGGATTATTGCTGAACTTCACTCCATGCTGCTCAATCACATTGGATGCCCCGCATATTGAAGTTGCTGCATAGTTCCCATGCTTGACCACTTTATAACCTGCTCCAGCAACTACAAAACTTGCAGCAGTTGAGATATTGAATGTGTTTTTATTATCTCCTCCGGTACCAACAATATCCACGGGATCATACGCGGAGAAATCCAATGAATGGCAAGTTTCAAGTAGCGCATCGCGAAAACCTGTCAACTCTTCAACAGAGATACTTCGCATGCGAAATGCTGCCATCAGGGCAGCTATCTGGCTTTCAGGGTATCTCCCCTGAGAGATTTTAAGCAGGATGTCATGAGCCTCCTGTCTGTTCAGGTATTGATGTTCAAATAGTCTGTTTAATTCCTCTTTCATAATGTTTTATTTATTTATCTTTTCAACCAATTGCCCAATATAATGCTGCCACATGGTGTGAGTACCGACTCAGGATGAAACTGAATTCCGCGTACATCATATTCTCTGTGGCGCAGGGCCATTATAGAACCGGTTTCATCTTCAGCTGTCACCTCAAGAGATGCCGGGAATTCTTGGGAATTTACTATCCATGAGTGATATCTGCCAACTTCAAAAGTGTCAGGAAGTCCCTTAAATAACAGATCCGGACAAACAATCCTTACAGGAGTCGCTACCCCGTGAAATACCTCTTTCAGATTCTTAAGCTGTGCACCAAACACCTCCGCAATGGCCTGATGCCCCAAACAGACCCCCAACATGGATTTTTCCGATGCATACCTACGGATAATGTCACACAATAGTCCTGCTTCCGATGGAATTCCCGGACCGGGAGAGAGAATTATTTTATCAAAATGCACAATATCATCCAGCGAAAGACGGTCATTTCTCAATACCTCAATATTCAAATAACCCAGCTCCTTTATCAAATGATATAGGTTGTAAGTAAATGAATCATAATTATCAACTATTAAAATCCTGCTTTTCATCAATTTTTAATTTATAAGTGACGAAGCCATATCAATGGCCCTCTTTAATGCACCCAGTTTATTATTTACCTCCTGCAGCTCGGTTGCCGGATCGGATTTGGCGACTATACCGGCACCTGCCTGATAGGTGAGTGTGTTTCCTTTACTGACAAAAGATCTTATTGTAATTGCCTGATTCAGGTCGCCATTAAGACCGACATATCCGATACAACCTCCATAGGCTCCACGGTCGTGATGTTCAATCTGACTGATTAGTTGCATGGCCCTTACCTTAGGTGCTCCAGATAGTGTGCCGGCCGGAAAGGTGTCGGCAAATGCCTTAATGTGGTTGATTCCAGGTGGTAATATGCCTTCTACCCGCGAAACCAAATGGATAACGTGTGAATAATATTGAACCTCCTTAAAAAAATCCAATCTTACCGACGATGCGTTCCGGCTAAGATCATTCCTTGCCAGATCTACCAGCATAACGTGTTCTGCATTTTCCTTGGGATCTTTAAGCAATAGACGAGTCTGTTCTCTATCTGTCATATCATCTCCTGTCCGTCGGAAAGTGCCGGCAATTGGGTCGATATAGATCCTTTTTCCATCAATCCGGCAATGTGTCTCCGGAGAGGACCCGAATATCCGGAATGAACCGAAATCGAAATAAAAGAGATATGGTGATGGATTTATAGAACGCAGGGCCCTGTAAACCTTAAAATCATCGCCAAGAAAATCCTGCACGAAGCATCGTGAAAGGACTATCTGCAATACATCGCCGCGAAGGCAATGGCCAATACCTCTCTTTACCATTTCCAAGTAGTCATTATCGCTAATTGAAGACCTCTCTGTTCCCTTCAATGCAAAATCGTAGGTGGCAAAATCTCTGTTTTCCAGCAATGATCGTATTTGATCCATATTGTCGGAATCTTCTCCGAAAAGGTTTTCGACAATAGTCAGTTCATTTTTAAAATGGTCTATAACAACTATGTACTTATAAAATATATATATCATTTCGGGAATATCTGAGGCTGAGGTGGGAGCCTTTCCCGTAATAACAGGTTCGAAATATCTTATTGTGTCATACGAAGTATACCCAAAGAATCCATTGATTCCTGTATCATTAGCAGAAGATGTTTGTTCAAAGCAATTAATGTACTCATGAAAAATATCTGTTATGAGCCGCTCTTCAGTTATAGGAACAGACTTATTTGTGCCATCCGGATAGCGCAGAAATACCTGATCGTTCTGAACCTGAAATCGCGCCAGAGGTTCAATCCCGATATATGAAAATCCGTTTTCCTCCCCATGAAAATCGGAACTCTCCAATAAAACCGATTCAGGGAATGCATCACGTACCTTCAGATAAATGGCTATAGGTGTCTGCAGGTCCGCCAGCATTTTTTGAGACTTAGTTTTGAATTTGTAATTCATATAGATGCTTATTTATTATCATTCATATTTGAAATATATGTGTCCATATCCTTATCTCCCCTTCCGGACAGAGTGAGAACGATAATATCTGATGGTTGAAAAGGATATTGTTCAAGCACTGCCAGTGCATGTGCCGACTCCAGTGCCGGAATGATTCCCTCCATCTGAGTCAGGCGGAACGCTGCTTCCATTGCTTCATTATCGGTTACAGGTAAAACCCTTGCTCTTCCAGTGCGGGCAAGGTGGGCATGCAACGGGCCAATTCCCGGATAATCCAGTCCTGCAGAAATAGAATATGGTTCCTCTATCTGACCATCTTCATTTTGCATTACGAGGGTTTTGCTACCGTGAATAATTCCGGTTTTTCCCAAATGTATGGTTGCTGCAGAACGTCCACTTTTCAACCCCTCACCGGCAGCCTCTGCCAGCAAAATCTTAACCTCAGGGCAATTCAGGTAATGATATACTGTTCCTGCTGCATTACTGCCCCCTCCAACACAAGCAATCAGATAATCCGGGTTTGACCTGCCCTCTTTTTCCATAAGTTGCTTTTTTATCTCCCTGCTTATAACCGACTGAAGGCGAGCTACCATGTCGGGATAAGGATGCGGACCCACTGTAGAACCTATAATGTAAAATGTATCAGAAGGGTTTGAGCACCAATCACGTATTGCCTCATTCGTTGCGTCCTTCAATGTCATATTTCCCGATAGTACCGGCCTGACCGTAGCTCCTAACATCTGCATCTTCTGAACATTTACTGGTTGTCTCTCCACATCTGTCTTTCCCATATATACGACACACTCCATATTCATAAGAGCACATACAGTAGCTGTGGCCACTCCATGCTGCCCGGCTCCTGTTTCTGCAATAATTCTTCTCTTTCCCATACGTCTGGCTATAAGAACCTGACCGATTGTATTGTTTATTTTATGGGCTCCTGTGTGATTAAGATCTTCCCGCTTCAAGTATATCTTACATTTATATCTTTCCGAAAGACGGGCAGCATGATAAAGAGGGCTGGGACGGCCCACATAATCACTAAGAAGACTCTCCATTTCTGTCTGAAATAGAGGATCATCGAGAACTTGCAGATAGTTGTTCTTAAGCGATTCAACGCAACTGTATAAAATTTCGGGAATGTAGGCTCCGCCGAATTCTCCGTAATAACCCTCAGGACTGACTTGATAAGTATTCATATTTGTTTTTTTGTGTTGAGATTAAAAAAAAGGCCTGTCGCGAGTGCGACAGGCCTTTAGAATTACCTTAATATTATATTACAGGCTAAATGCAGGACTGACTCTCACGACTTTAAAAGTTGTAAGTGCCACCACCAATATGCATTTGCCAAAAATCTCATTATAGTTCCTTTTTCTGAACGGCAAATATACAAAGATTTTTAAATATGCAAAAAAACACAAAAAAAAAAGCTGTCTGATTATCAGACAGCTTTTTTATGAATTAAAAACTAGTATCTTCTTCTAGTATCTTGTCTTTTTTCGTAGCCACCGCCACCACCGTATCCACCGCCACCGCGACTGTCTCTGTTTTCTTTAGGTTTAGCTACATTAACGTTAATAACCTTACCGTCATACTGACCTTGGTTTAACTCTTTAATAGCTTTTTCACCTTCTGCATCGTTAGGCATTTCAACAAAACCAAATCCTCTTGACCTGCCTGTTTCTCTGTCTGTAATTACTTTTGCTGATGAAATTTCGCCGAATTCGCCGAAAAGTTCTTTAAGATCGGCATCATTGACACCGTAGCTTAAGTTTGAAATAAAAATGTTCATTAAATAAACTTTAATTAAAAATAAATAATTGATTGAATGAGTGTTAAAAACGAAAGTCTACTTAACAAAATCTTAATAAAAAACCAGAAAAAGCTAGATGCTTTGAATAATAGGAACTAACACTCTATTAACGCACAAATGTAACACAAAATTCTGTTAAAACAAATTATTTGTAAATAATGCAAATATGCCTTAACATTGTATAATCGAATATTTTAAAATCACGCATATATGCAAAGAAAGGATTTCAGGCAATTATTGCTATTAATTATTTTCATAACAACATTTTTAGGGGTTGCCATTGATATCTATGCCAACACTATAGACTACAGCATTTGGAAAGGGTTGTCGATATTCAAGTTTTTTACCTTACAGTCCAATGTGCTCATTATGATATATTCTTTTGTTGCTTTGACTAATTTTAAGAAATGGCCCGAAGCAGATTTTTTTAAAAAACTCCTGAGTCCGATTACATCCTATATAATGCTTACCGGAATAACCTTTGCAATATTGTTGGCACCAACATCAACGGCACAAGGACTTCATAAGGTAGCCTCCGACCTGTTGCATTATCTGGCACCACCAATGATGTTTTTTTACTGGATTATTTTTGAAGAGAGAAAACTGGAATACAAGTTCACTTTAAAGTGGCTCATATATCCAGTTTTATTTATGATATGGGGGCTATTTCTAGCTTTTACCTTTCAGGATTATCTCTATCCTTTCTTTGACATCCCGAAATTCGGAGGCTTTCTATACATATACCTTTTACTTATGGCAGTATCGACTACTGCCATAAGTGTGTTTTTGGTATTTATCAATAAAACATTCAGATTCAGTAAGCCAGATTAGTCAAGCTTATGAATTGCAAGTCCGCTTCTTAGCTTAGGTTCGAACCAGGTGGTTTTTGGAGGCATTATATTGCCAGTATCTGCAATGTCGATAAGTTGTTTCATCGAAACAGCATAAAGGGCAAATGCCGCAGCAGTCTCTCCAGAGTCAACTCTTCTCTTGAGCTCGCCAAGACCGCGAATGCCACCCACGAAATCAATTCTCTTTGAAGTTCTCAGGTCTTTGATGTCAAGTAATTTGTCAAACACAAGGTTGGAAAGTACTGTAACATCAAGTACACCAATAGGGTCATTATCGTTGAAAGTGCCTGGTTTGGCAGTCAGTGAGTACCAACGTCCCCCAAGGTACATAGAGAAGTTGTGAAGAGCATTTGGTTTGTAAGTTTCGACTCCTTTATCTTCAACGATAAAGTCATTTCTTAGTTTTTCAATCAGTTCTTCGGGCTTCATTCCGTTAAGATCCTTGACAAGCCTGTTATAATCAATAATCTTAAGGTGACTTTCAGGAAATACCACAGCCAGGAAATAATTGTATTCCTCTTTACCGGTATGATTAGGATTAAGTTTACGTTTTTCCTCGCCAACAAGGGCCGCAGCTGCTGTTCTGTGATGGCCGTCAGCAACATACAAAGCAGGAATTGAAGCAAAAACTTCGGTAATGCGATTTATTGTCTGTTCATCTTCAATTACCCAGAAGTGATGACCAAAGCCATCTTCAGCAACGAAGTCATATTCTGCATCTTTTGATTTTACAACATTGGCAACGATAGAATTGATCTCATCGTTGTCCGGATAGGCAAAGAATACAGGTTCAACATTTGCATTCTGTATACGAACATGAATCATTCTGTCTTCTTCCTTGTCCTTGCGGGTAAGCTCGTGTTTCTTTATTTTCCCCGAGAGGTAGTCATCTATATTTGCTCCAATTACAAGGCCGTATTGGGTACGTCCCTCCATTGTCTGGGCATATACATAGTACATCTCTTTTTTATCTTGTACCAGCCATCCTCTCTCCTGCCATTTTTGTAAGTTCTCAACGGCCTTATCATAAGCTTCTTTAGTGTGTTCATCAATAATAGGGAAGAAGTCAATTTCCGGTTTTATTATATGTAACAGTGATTTTTCGCCTGCTTCTTCCTGAGCTTCTTTAGAGTTTAGAACATCATAGGGGCGGGATGCCACATCCATTGCAATAGTCTTAGGAGGTCTAAGCGCTGCAAACGGTTTTATCTTTACCATTTTGTTATAATATCTTTTTTATTATTTATTTAACTGAAAAGTCTTGTCGCCTGTAGAAAAAAATCTGACAATCTGGTTTGCCGATGCCAGACCTGCATTAACATTTGCCTCTGCTGTCTCTGCTCCCATTTTTTTAGGACTAGCGAATACACGTGTGCCAAATTTCTCATTTAGAAGAGCTTGGTTGTCGGCAGCAATATCAGTAATATACTTGATATCGCTTCTCTCTTCCATGATCCTGACTAACTCATCTTCGTTTATTACCTCTTTGCGTGCTGTGTTTATTATACAGCCACCCTTTGGTAGTTTTGAAATAAGGTTGTAGCCTACGGATTTTTTTGTTTCTGAAGTAGCAGGAATATGGAGAGAAAGGAAATGGGATTTGCTATATAGTTCTTCAATAGATGATACAGGAATTACCCCTTCTTTCTCAATAACTTCAGCTTTAACATAAGGGTCAAATGCATATACCTTCATGTTGAATCCAAGAGCGAGCTTGGCAACCAGTTTGCCTACGTTCCCGAATGCGTGAATTCCAACAGATTTACCGCTGAGTTCACTTCCTGTTCCGGGAGTGAAGCAATTTCTTGATATGTATATCATCATACCTATGGCAAGTTCTGCAACGGCATTGGAGTTTTGTCCAGGTGTGTTCATCGCGACAACCCCATGTTCTGTACAAGCGGCAAGGTCAAGGTTGTCATAACCGGCACCTGCACGTACAACAATTTTCAACTTCTTGGCAGCTTCAACAACGGCTTTCGTAACCTTGTCGGAACGCACGATTAATGCTTCTGCATCTGAGGCCGCAGCACAAAATTGCTCCTCTGAAGTGAATTTTTCAAGTAGGGCCAACGTATGCCCCGAGCCTTCAACTATCGATCTTATTCCGTCAACCGCTGCTTTTGCAAACGGTTTTTCAGTTGCAACCAGTACTTTCATTTTTCTGAGAATATAGATTATCCATTCAATTTTTCAAACTCCTGCATGCAGGATACCAGTGCCTTTATGCTCTCCACTGGGCAAGCATTGTAAGTAGATGCGCGGAACCCGCCAACTGAACGGTGACCTTTGATTCCAACCATACCACGCTCTTTGGCAAATGCCATGAATGAATCCTCTTTATCCTTATGATCTTCACTCATAACGAAGCAGATGTTCATAATAGAACGATCTTCGACTGCTGCAGTTCCTACAAACATCTTGTTTCTATCAATTTCGTTGTATAACAAGGCTGCTTTTTCTTTGTTGATCTTGTACATAGCGTCCAGACCACCAAGGTTTTTAACCCATTTCAGAGTCTCAGTCATAATGAAAATTGAGAATACAGGTGGAGTATTGAACATTGAATCCTCTTTAATATGGGTTCTGTAATCTAGCATAGTCGGAAGGTAACGAGAGACCTTGCCAAGTATGTCTTCTCTTACAATTACAAATGTAACGCCTGCAGGGCCAACATTCTTCTGGGCACCACCATAAATAAGGGCATATTTGCTTACATCTACAGGGCGGCTCATAATGTCAGATGACATATCGGCAACGAGATTTACAGGGCAATTCATGTCTTCGTGAATTTCAGTTCCGTAGATAGTGTTGTTTGTTGTAATATGGAAGTAGTCCAGGTCTGCAGGAATTTCATAACCTTTTGGTATATATGAAAAATTCTTATCTGCTGAAGAGGCTATTTTTACTGCATTGCCAAGTGCTTTAGCTTCGGCGAATGCTTTCTTTGCCCATACTCCTGTCTCCAGGTATCCTGCTTTATTTTCAAGAAGGTTCATTGCAACATAAAGGAATTGCATACTGGCACCACCTCCCAGAAACAGCACTTTATACCCTTCTGGTATATTCAGGATCTCTTTCCAGAGAGCACGACACTCCTCCATTGTTGCCTCCCATTCTTTTGAACGATGGGACAATTCAATTACGGACATGCCTGTACCTTTAAAATCATGGAGAGCATCTATAGCTGCCTGAATGGCAGGCTTCGGAAGAACACAAGGTCCTGCATTAAAATTGTGAGCGACTTTCATATGAATATATTTTGTTTGTTATTTTAATCTTGCTTCAAAGGTATATAAAAAATGTAAAATCCAAAGTATAATTGGCCAAAAACAGACCAATTAATAGGTTGGGACTATTTGTTGCTTATGATTTTTAAGTTTTCCTTGTCAGTTATCTTTTCACAATAATGACAAAGAAGCTTGAGTTCAGATTCGTCAGTTATGGTAGTAAAAAGAGTTTCAATTGGTTGATGATTTGTGACACACACCGGATTCATACACTTCACGATTCCCTTTATTGATGATGGAATTGAGAGAATTCTCTTCTCTGCAACCTCAAAATTATGGATAATATTGATTTTAGCCTGAGGAGCAATCAGAGCGATCCTGTTGATTTCATCACTCTCAAAGTATCTGTCAGATATCTTTATAATTGCCTTTTTTCCTAGAAACTTGCTGTCCAGATTTGTGCCAAAAGTAATCTGATTGCTTATACCACTTAGACCAAGAATATCAATTACTTTGAAAAGTTGTTCTGCAGGAATATGGTCAAGAACCGTTCCATTTTTAATGGCACTCACCTTTAAATGTTTTTCCATTTGTCTGATATTTTATATTAACTGAAAAGTTTTGTTATTATGGCCATTCTGGTGTATACGCCATTTTTTGCCTGATCAAAATAGTATGCATGGTCGCTGTTGTCGACATCCAGAGCTATTTCATTGACTCTTGGAAGAGGATGAAGGATTTTCATATTCGACTTAGCACCCTCAAGCATTGAATTGTTCAGACTATATACGTTCTTTACTCTTTCGTACTCAATTGCATCTGTAAAGCGTTCCTGTTGAACCCTTGTCATGTACAAAATATCTGCCTGACATATTCCGTCAGCCAGGTTTCTGGTCTCTTCGAATCGGATGTTCCTTTTCCTGAGATATTCTTTGTATTCGTTAGGAAGTTTCAACTCTTCGGGAGCAGTGAACAGAAACGTAGGGTTGAAATGCGACATAGCCTGAAGCAGAGAGTGAACCGTCCTGCCATATTTGAGGTCGCCTACAATATTTATAAAAAGATTGTCAAGCTTGCCTTGTGTCTTCTGAATAGAGTAGAGGTCAAGCAGGGTCTGTGAGGGATGCTGATTTGAACCGTCTCCGGCATTTATCACCGGAACCGGAGATATTTCCGAAGCATATCTCGCACTTCCTTCGAGTGGATGCCTCATGATTATAAGGTCGGCATAGTTCGAGACCATCTTGATTGTGTCTTTTATAGTTTCTCCTTTTGTGACGCTGGTGTTTCCCGCATCTGAGAAACCTATAACCCTGGCACCAAGTCTGTTTGCTGCAGTTTCGAAACTTAAACGCGTTCTGGTGGATGGTTCAAAAAAGATACTTGCAACAACCTTGTCCCTGAATATTGGTTGTGACGGATTTTTTTCAAACCCGGCAGCCATTTTTAGGACCTCTAAAATTTCCTCCTTAGAAAAATCCTGTATAGATATTAGGTTCCTTGACATATATTTGTTTGATTTTGTTGATTTTATCATATTAATATTTCCCCCCCTGCTTCTGCTATTGCATTGGCAAAGCGATTGTAGTTGCCCTCTCTTATTGTTACTGCTATGGTACAGAGGTTGTCTGACTGTTGTTCAAGAATAACTGCAGAATACTCCTTTATAAGCTTCATCATGCTATTCATGAGCAGGTAGTCAAAACTGAACTTCATTACCCGTACAGCAATTTTTTCAATTATTTCAGTATTATCGATAGCATCAATAGTTGCTGCTTTATATGCTCTTATAAGACCAGGCACACCCAATTTTATACCCCCAAAGTACCTTACCACTACTACCAGAACATCGCTTATCTCATTTGACAGAAGTTGTCCGAATATTGGTTTTCCCGAAGAGGATGAGGGTTCGCCATCATCATTGGCTCTCCATATTTCACCATTGACACCTAAACGATAGGCATAACAATGATGTCTTGCGTCAAAATAATTTTTTCTAAGTTCTGCCAGGATGTTTTTTATCTCTTCTTCAGAAGAGACGGGATAAGCGAAAGAGAGAAATTTACTGCCAAGTTCTTTATAAATACCTGTCGAGGGCTTTGATATTGATTTATAGGAGTCTGTGGGAGAATTTTCACTCATGCTGACATTCATAGCGTTTGGTAAAAATAGCCCCTTTTTACTAAATTTGCAAAATGTATAAAGAAGTTTTTATAAGAGATTTTTCATTGCTTGGAAAATCATTGGATGCAAATCTAAATGGTTGTAAAGACAATCTTCTGCTGGATAGAGCATTTGAAGATTCGCTACAATCCAACCCATTATTTTCGACAGGAATGCAAAAGGAAGCAATAAGAGCTGTCATTACAAAATTTCTTCGGGAGAACATTTTGACAGACTGGTTGATACCTTATGAAAATAAACTAGTTGAAAAAAAATGTATTGTCGGTATCATCATGGCAGGAAATCTGCCTATTGTCGGGTTTCACGACTTCCTTGTTACAATGGCTTCTGGATGCATGGCTCAGATAAAGCTTTCCGGTAAGGATAGATTTTTGCTGCCTTCACTATTCAGCATTCTTTGTGATATTAATCCTTATTGGAAAGATAGAGTGGAATTTACCGATAGTCTTCCAGCCAATCCAGATATTTTACTTGCTACAGGTGGCGATGAATCGGCAAAAATATTTGAGGACAAATACAAGAATACACCAAAAATAATAAGAAACTCCCGATCAAGCATTGCGATACTTCTTGGCGATGAAAATGAGGAGGAGTTGCAAAAACTTTCAAATGATATCTTTTTATACTACGGAATGGGTTGCAGAAGCGTCTCAACTCTTTTGGTTCCGCAGGATTATTCATTTGGATTATTGACCGATGTTTTTGGTAGGAGCAGGGCCGCTATGGTCAGCGAGGATTATTTATTGGCATACAAATATCAGAAAGCTATTGCTACCATGCAGAATTCATGGTATCTGGACGGTGGTTTTTATATTTTAAGGGAATTTATGAGTTTCCCACCCCCCATGGGAGTAATAGGAATATTGAAGTATAAAGATATCAATGAAGCCGATGAATTTGCAAATTCGAATAAATTACACCTTCAGTGCCTTGTTGGGAAAAAATGCAGATTCGCAGATACGGAAGTCGGTGAAACACAATATCCCTCAATTTCTGATTACGCCGATGGGTTAAATAGTTTAGAATTTATACTAAATAATGTATAACTTCGCTTAAAATTCATATTATATGGTATACAGATACAAGGCCACTATAGCAGGAAACAAGATATTTCTGAGAGAGTACGAGATCAGAGGCAACACCTCGCTCTACTCCCTTCATCTTTTTCTGCAGGATGACCTTGGATTTGCTCCTGATCAAATTGTTATGTTCCGCGGACTGGATAAAAACAACAAGGTAAAGGCACATTATGGCTTGTTTGACATTGGTGACGGAACAATGGATTCAATTACCCTTGAAAAGGCTATACTGTCCGGACTCTCAAAGTTGCTCTATGTATATGACACTTTCAAAGACAGAGCCATTACCCTGGAGCTTCTTTCAAAAGAGGAGGAGCTCGCAAGACGAGCGTATCCGAGACTGATTGCAGAAAAAGGGAAAAATCCGGACCAGTTTTCAGATAATTATGATGATTTTGAACAGATGATAGAGTTGAATGACTCTGACCCGCTTTTTCAGGCAGACGAACTGCCCGAAGGAGAGGAGGGATAACCCGCATCTGATGTCTTACAAAAAACTTTTTATTGTCATTGGTCCGACAGCTGCCGGAAAAACAGACTATTCAATTGATCTTGCACAAAAGCTAAGTTCCCCTGTAATATCATGTGATTCCCGGCAAATCTACCGTGAACTTAGAATCGGCACAGCACCCCCAACAGATGAGCAGCTGTCCATGGTGCAACATTATTTCATTTTCTCCCACTCTATACACGATTTATTCACTGCAGGAAAATACGAACTTGAAGCACTTAAGCTGCTGGAAGAACTTTTCCAGACTCATGACTCTTTGGTTATGGTTGGAGGATCCGGTTTGTATATAGATGCTGTATGCCGCGGAATCGATGATTTTCCTCCTGCGGATATGGAATTGAGAGAGACTCTCATGCAGAGGCTTAAGAATGAGGGACTAGAGCCATTGCAAAAAGAACTGAGGCATTTGGATAGAGCGAGTTACGAAACAATGGACATTGCAAATCCCCAGAGAGTAATAAGGGCCCTTGAAGTATCTCTGTCAACAGGTGAGGCCTTCTCCTCTTTCAAACAATTTAAAAGTAAACCGCGCAATTTTAAAATTGAGAAAATCCTGATTGAGAGACCCAGAGAAGAACTATACCAAAGGATTGACAGAAGGGTAGATATTATGATGGATATGGGACTGCTGGAAGAGGTAAGGGGCTTATATGAATTCAGAGACAGACCCGCTTTAAAGACTGTTGGATACAGAGAGTTGTTCGACTATATCGATGGCAAATACTCCCTTGACCAAGCAATTGACCTAATAAAAAGGAACAGTCGCAGATATGCAAAAAGGCAGATGACCTGGTGGAGAAGGGAATTGCCGTAAAAGGAATGGTCTAAAAAGCATAATAGAGCAAAAGTGTGGCAAAAGCAGATCCAGGTGTGGAATTTAAAGGATGCTTGCAAGAGAGTGTTTGGGTACCCACTATGTGAACGGAGCGCAAGAAAATCGAGCGCAGACCCGCGAGCTGATCTGCAAAAGCACGATATCGGGGATGCCTTTGATTTTCAGCGGAGAGAACACGAAGTGGGTAAACCCGGTGAAGTATCCAAAAATCCACACCTGTACTGAAAATAATCCACACTTTTGCCTTCACTTGAAATTTACTGCTCCTCCTACTTTCAATTTGATCCGATATATGGCTACTATAAAAAAAGGGCTGTCTACTTATTTTAGACAGCCCCTTTTTATCTGATATTAGTTATTGGTTAGAAAGGCAAATCATCCTCCCCTCCATCTGATGAGAAGGGATCTGTAATTTCTGACTGCCCGGCAGGCCGTGGTTTTGCCTGCTCCTGAACACCTTCAGAGAGCCTTTCGACCTTCCATGCACGAACGTCGGTGTACCATCTTTGGTTAAACTCCCGGGATTCAATATTAACGGAAATCTTCAGGTTTTCTCCCTCTCCATAACCCGCAAGTTCATCCACTTTTTCTGCACCCCATACATTCATGCAGATTTTTTTGGGAAAATTCTCCTGAGTTTCAATAATAAACTCCTGCTTCTTCCATTCACCTTTTGTACTGGTGCCGGATTGTTGAGGAAGTTTCTTAATGAGTCTGCCTGTAATTTCTATTGCCATAACTATTTCTTAACAGGAGCAGCTTCAGGTTTTACTATAGCTTTTTTTACTTTTAACAATTCAATGTCAAAAATAAGTGTCGAGTTAGGGCCGATAGTCGGACCAGCTTGTTGTTCGCCGTAAGCTAGTTCAGAAGGGACAAAAAGTCTGATTTTACCACCTTCACCAACTAGTTGAAGACCTTCGATCCAACCTTTGATAACGCCACCTAACGGGAAAGTTGCAGGTTCGCCTCTTGTGTATGAAGAGTCAAACTCTTTACCATCAATAAGGGTACCTTTGTAATTAACTTGTACTGTATCTTCTGCAAGAGGTTTGATATCGCTGCCAGCATTGATGACCTTGTACTGAAGACCGCTTGCAGTTGTAACAACGCTGTCTTTTGTTCCGTTGGCCTTAAGAAATTCAGCACCTTTCTCTTTGTTCTCAGATGAGACAGCTGCTTGTCTTTTTACAACAAATGCCTGAATAACTTCATTGGCTTTGGTTGCGTCCATTTTAAGAGTTTTGTCACCAAGAACGTCTGCCATTGCCTTGCTAACCTCTTTCATGTTTAGTTCGCCAAAGTTGGCTTGCTTAACCATGCTCCCAAGAGACACACCCACAGCATAACTTGCAGAGTCAATTTCGGCCTGACTTAAGGCACCTGTAACAGAAGTTTTTTTCTCACCGCATGAGAATGTAATCAATGCAGCTAAAGCAATGATAGAGAAGAATTTGATTGTTTTCATTTTTTTATTGATTATTAATTGGTTTTGTTGTCAATATTTGATTTTGTGGTATAATATGTTGCAATTAACCCAACAAGTGCTGCCACCAGTGAGGTAATTAAAATAGTCACCTTGCCGGTATCAATTATCCTTGAATCGGTAAATGCTAAATTGTCGATAAAGATAGACATTGTAAATCCAATTCCCGCAATAATTCCCAAAGAAAATATCTGACTCCACTTAACACCGGCAGGAAGCTGGGCCATCTTTAACTGACAAGCAATCCAACTTGCAAAGAAAATGCCAAAAGGTTTACCAATTAGCAGACCTATAAAAATTCCTTTGGCAACTGGAGCAATCGGAGCAGAGAATAAAGAACCGTCAAACAGAACCCCTGCATTTGCAAGGGCAAAAAGGGGCATTATTATATATGTAACCACCGGGTTCAGGGAGTGTTCAAAGCGTTGCATGAGGGGATTGATGCTTCTCAGAGAGTTATGCATGCTCTGTATAATCTGAATCTGGAGGGGATTGGCAAGAACCATGACTTCGTGGTTTCCTGAGGTTTTGAATTTCTCAAGAAGATACTTGCATCTTATATAAAAGCGCACTTCGTTGAGAGAGGTCTTTCCCGGTATTGTCATCGCTAGGAGTACTCCGGCTATGGTTGCATGAATTCCTGATCCAAGGATCAAAAACCACAATATTACTCCCGGAATTATATAAAAAATTGCTTTGTGAATGTTAAACCGGTTAAAAAGCACTAAAAGAATAATGATGCCGCCTGAATATATCAGCAGGTCGGGCTGAATTGCATGAGTGGGGTAGAAAAGAGCCAGAACCACAATCGCTCCAAGGTCATCTACAATTGCAAGAGCCGTCAAAAAAATCTTAAGTGAAACAGGCACTCTTTTACCAAGTAGAGAAAGAATACCAAGAGCGAATGCAATATCTGTAGCCATCGGGATACCCCAGCCGTTCTGACTTTCGGTGCCATTATTGAAAAACACATAAATAAGTGCTGGAACCACCATACCTCCAATAGCAGCAAAAATAGGGAGAGTTGCCTGCTTTACGGAAGAGAGTTCACCCACAAACATCTCCCTTTTGATTTCAAGCCCTACAACAAAGAAAAAAATAGCCATGAGGCCATCGTTTATCCAATGTCTGAGAGTCATCTCAATTTTTGCAGTACCTATAAACAGTCCGAATTTCTGTTCCCATAAACCATTCAGAAAGTTCAACTGAGGAGTGTTTGCTATAATGATTGCCAAAATGGCACAAAAAAGCAAAACTATTCCGCCGTTGGACTGATTTTTAAAAAAAAGGCTGAAGATATTGCGTATCTCTATTCTTCTGTTTACCTGAGGTTTTGAGAAAGGGGTTGTCATTGGTTATGGCAATCTGTTTTTTTTGTTAAATGAAGAATAAATACAAAGTTTATAAAGAATTCTGGCACCAACGTTTGCGTCCCATTCATTTTCTGCCGATGGTGACACCTCACAAAGGTCAAATCCAATGATTTTTTTGTTTGATGAAGCCAGCATGAATAATAGATAGTCTATCTCCCTGAAACTGATTCCTCCAGGGACAGGAGTGCCTGTATTTGGGCATAATTCCGGAGAGAGACCGTCTATATCAAAGCTTATATAAACGTTGTTGGGTAGCGATGCAATAATCTCTTCGCATTGTTTTTTCCATAACTTTCCGTCGAAACCGTTTCGCTTTAACTCAATGTCTGTAAAGCACCGTATTCTGGGATCGTGATTAATGATATCCGATTCTTCCTGACAAAAATCCCTTACACCTACCTGTGTCAGTTGCGAAATCTGATGAATCTCGTTAAGGGCATTATACATAATGGAGGCATGAGAGTATTTAAATCCTTCGTATGCAATCCTGAGATCTGCATGAGCATCGATATGGAGGATGCCAAATTCTTCGTATTGTTCGGAAACAGCCTTCAAATTACCAAGTGGAACACTATGGTCGCCACCAACTATACCTACTATTTTCTTGTTGGTTATAAGTTCTCTGCAGGTTTTATATACGTATTGATTAAGTTGAAATGAGGCTTGGTTAACACTATCAAGCTCCTCTTTAAGCATACTGCTGTCTACGCCGTCTTCAAGCTTGCCTATTATACTTTCTGCGATTTTTCTATGCTTTCGGTTCTTCTTAAGGATAGATTCGTCAATTGGGACAGTGCCAATTGCTACTTCCCATGCTTCGGGAACCAGTGCATCAAAAAGATCGACCTGTAACGAAGCATCGATGATAGCCTGTGGCCCATTATGGGTACCTGGCCGATAAGATGTTGTTACATCCCATGGTACGGAAAGAATGGCAATTTCTGAATCTTCAAGCTTGTATGGGAGAGCAAAATAATTGCCGTTTGCTATGCCGATTTCATTTGGATTAAAATTATTCATACAATTCCTTCTCTGATAATATCATGTATATGTACTAAACCTATATATTTCCCTTTTTCCAAAACAATTACAGAGGTGATTTTGTTCTTTTCCATCAAATCAAAAGCATTAACTGCCAATTCGTCTGACTCGATAGTCTTTGGATCGTGAGACATTATATCTTTAGCTTTAAGTGACTTAAGGCTAAATCCTTTCTCAAGCATTCTTCTAACGTCACCATCTGTGATTATGCCCAGCAGGTTGTTTTGCTTATCTACAACAACAGTGGCTCCAAGCCGGTTGGTAGAGATATTAATAATAGTATTCTGGATACTTTCCTCTTCAAATACATGAGGCTTCAAATCTTTGTCTATAAGATCCTTTACTCTGGTATAAAGTTTTTTCCCAAGTGACCCTCCAGGATGAATCTTAGCAAAGTCTTGCTGCGTGAATCCTCTCATGTTCAACAGACATACTGCCATGGCATCACCCATTACAAGCTGAGTGGTTGTACTGGAGGTCGGGGCAAGATTGTTTGGACATGCCTCGGAGTCTACAGTGGCGCGAATTACATAATCTGCCTGTCGGGCCAGAAATGAGTCACAATTGGATACCATCGCAATAACCTTGTTTCCCATTTTTTTAATTAGAGGCACCAACACTTTGATTTCTGATGTATTACCGCTTTTGGAAAGGCAGAGGACTATATCATCCTCAAGAATGATCCCCAGATCTCCGTGAATAGCATCTGCCGCATGCATAAATATTGATGGAGTTCCGGTGGAATTAAGTGTGGCAACAATTTTGCTTGCTATAATTGCACTTTTGCCAATACCTGTAATTATGAGACGCCCATTGCTATTATAGATTATATCAAGAACATCAATAAATTGCTCATCTATGTAGCCCTTAAGCCTTGCAACTGCAGCAGCCTCCTTTTCAACAACCCCTTGTGCGATATTTATCAGGTCTCTCTTTGAAATATTCATAAAAAATTTTGTGATGAGAAAACAAATAGATAACTTAGATTTACAAAGGTAACTTATTTTTTCCAAAAATCATATGATGGTAACTTCTGAATTTCTACACGAACAGCTAAAGGTTTTCTTTGGCTTCAGCGCATTTAAGGGAGATCAGGAGGAGATCATCAAACATCTGATCGATGGAAATGATGCCTTTGTCCTAATGCCCACAGGAGGCGGAAAATCTCTTTGTTATCAACTGCCGGCTCTTTTAATGGAGGGGACGGCAATTATTATCTCACCATTGATTGCCCTTATGAAAAACCAGGTGGATGCTATCCGCGGTTTTGTGGAGGAGAAGGATGGTATTGCACATTTTCTGAATTCCTCTCTCAACAAGGGCCAGATACAAGAGGTAAGGGATGACCTTCTGTCGGGTCTGACAAAATTATTGTATGTTGCTCCTGAATCCCTGACAAAAGAAGAGAACATTCAATTACTTAAGCAGATAAAAATATCTTTTTACGCAGTTGATGAGGCGCATTGTATATCTGAATGGGGTCACGACTTCAGACCTGAGTACAGGAGAATATATCCCATTGTTCAGGAAATTGGCAAGGCTCCGGTAATTGCCCTTACCGCCACAGCCACACCAAAAGTGCAGAGTGATATTCAGAAAAACCTTGGAATGCAAAATGCAAGTGTTTTCAAATCGTCATTCAACAGACCCAATTTGTATTATGAGATAAGGCCAAAAGTCAATATAGACAGAGAGATAATCAAGTTTATCAAAAACAATACAGGTAAAACCGGCATAATTTACTGTCTCAGCAGAAAGAAAGTTGAGGATGTAGCAGAGTTGTTGACGGTAAACGGAATACGAGCACTCCCATATCATGCGGGACTTGACGCTGGAACACGAGCTCTCACTCAGGATAAGTTTCTGATGGAGGAGATAGAGGTAATTGTTGCTACAATTGCTTTTGGAATGGGAATTGATAAACCTGATGTTCGGTTTGTCATACACTACGACATTCCAAAAAGTCTTGAAGGTTATTATCAGGAGACTGGCCGTTCCGGAAGAGATGGAGGAGAGGGGCAGTGTATCACTTTTTATTCGTATAAAGATATTCAGAAGCTGGAGAAGTTCATGCAGGGTAAACCGATATCTGAACAAGAGATAGGCAGGCAGCTGCTCATGGAGACAGTATCATATGCAGAGTCTAATGTATGCAGAAGGAAGGTTCTTCTCAACTATTTCGGAGAGAGTTATATGCAGGACAACTGCGGATCATGTGACAATTGTCTGTTCCCAAAGAAACAGTTTGAAGGCAAAGATGATGTGGCCCTTATTCTTGAACTTATATCCGGTATGAAGGAACAGTTCAAGGCGGAACATATTGCTAATATACTATCAGGGGTAAACAATTCAATAATAAAGTCTTATAACCACCATAATCATGAGCTTTTCGGGATCGGCAGGACAAAGGGTATCAGGTTTTGGATGGCTGTGATAAGGCAGTCCCTGATTCACCACCTGCTCGAAAAGGACATTGAGAAGTATGGCCTTCTTGATTGTACACCGGAAGGTTTGAAATTTCTTGAGAACCCCCAATCTATTATGCTTACCGAAGACAAGGAGTATCTTGAAGCAGACGACGAAGACGACGTTGTTGCATCTGGCAGCAGCAAGGCAGGAGGTGGCGGAGGAGATGCTGTCCTGCTTGCAATGCTTAAGGATTTACGTCATTCAATGTCTAAACGCCTCAACTTGCCACCATTTGTCATTTTTCATGATCCTTCTCTTGAGGACATGTCATTGCAATATCCGGTAACCCTGGAAGAACTGAAAAACTGTCAGGGAGTAGGTGAGGGGAAAGCAAAAAAATTTGGCAAGGACTTCATAGACCTTATAGACAAGTATGTTTCGGAAAACGAAATTGACAGACCTCTGGATCTGGTTGTCAAATCGGTTGTAAACAAATCACTTAATAAGGTTTACATTATTACCAGCATAGACAGGAAACTTCCTTTGGAGGACATTGCCGAGGCCAAGGGAATGGAGATGAGTGATCTTTTAGATGAAATTGAATCGATTGTAAATTCCGGGACAAAGCTAAATATAGACTACTATATCAGACAAACTGTCGATGACGACAAAGTTGAGGATGTGTATGAATACTTCAAGACAGAGGCATCAACTGACTCTTTGAAGGAGGCAGTTGATGAACTTGGAAGGGACTATACAGAGGAGGAGATACGCTTAGTCAGAATAAAGTTCCTTTCCGAAATTGGCAATTAACCGCAGTGGTAGTATGTCTCCAGTAGTTCCATCATCCTTTCGGGTGAATTTTGGATCTCATTACGAATATTATAGTCGTTGTATGAATTCAATTTCTTGATAATTCCATCGGTCAGCTTAGGGCTGAATACTCCATCCTTTTCATAGATTTCTCTTTTTGCAGACAACTCCTTTGCCGACTCGAAGCATGACGAAGGAAGTTGTTCCAGCGAGTTTAGCTTGGACTCATTCGCATGGTCGTGGATGTTTACATCTACGTATGTTCTCTCTGCAACCTCCAGTGCATCGGCCATCTCAAAACCAGTTCTTGCAGCAACAGTCAACCCGGCAAGCATCTGATAGATATCTGCCGACCCGTCAGGGGAACGCATCTCTACGGTTTGTTTGTCTGTATTCTTTCTGCTTTCTGAATCTTCAAGAGGATTCGCAATAGCAAGCATGTCGTTCTTACCTGTCCAGCCAAGAGGGACCCTGACTAATACAGATCTGTTTCTGTCTCCCCAGCATATACTTGTTGGTGCCTCCTGATGAGGAACTAGCCTGAAGTATGATGTAGGATTTGTATTTCCGAAAGCTGTAAGAGAAGAGGCGCATTTCATGTATCCTGCAATTGCAGTCAGTGCATCATTTGACAGTTTGCCATCCTTGATCATTACAGAATTTCCGTCTTTGACCATTCTTGTGTGGAAGTGAAGACCGCTTCCTGCCTTTCCTGTAGTTATTTTTGGAGCAAAAGTTATGTTGAGACCATATCTATATGCGAGGTTACGAATTATCCATTTCGCCATTACAAGTTGATCTGCAGCCTGCTCAACAGGGGATACAAGAAACTCTATCTCGTTCTGCTCGTATGTTTTGTTGTCGAGTGTGAAATTTCCTACCTCTGAATGACCATATTTGATCTGACCTCCTGTCTGAGCAATATGATTCATAAGGTCACAGCGGAATTGCTCGTATTTTGTGAATGGCTCAGATTCGTGATACCCCTTCTGATCCGGAATCAGATAGTCACTGCGCTTGTCATCAACAATGTAAAATTCTAGCTCGCCCATTGCTTCAAATGAATAGCCTGTTCTTCTTGTGAAGGACCTTGATGCTTTTAAAAGAGTATTCTCAGGAGCAGTATCCAATGGTAAGCCATCTTTTGTAAAGTATGAACAGAGAAGTCCCAAGGTTGGTATTTTTGCAAAAGGATCGAGGTATGCTGTTGAAAATCTCGGAACTACATACAAATCACTTGACCCGGCCTCAATATATGGGAAAAGGCTCGATCCATCTACTCTCTCTCCGTACGATAATACGCTGTCCAGATACTGATAACTTGTAACCGGGAAATTGAGTGTTTTTAACCTTCCGTCAGCTGCAACATATCTGAAATTCAGGATTCTTACCCCTTTATCAATAATAAACTTTATAATATCCTTTTTTGTAAAATCTACAGGATATTTTTGTAAGTGAACTAATACTGGATTTATATTATAATTAAGAAAAGAGTCCATATGCATAATGATTTGTAAATGTTTTGTTGTAAATTTCAATAAAATGTTTGCAAAAGTACATTTTTTTTTAGTTTGTTCCTTTTTTTATTTTTTAATAACTTTGTGAGCTTATGATAATCACAAACAAGAAGTATATTTTCATTGTACTGCCCATAGTTCTATTGCTTTTGGGTTGTGGCACGGCCCTGTTTTTTTTAACACGGGAGAAGGCAAATCCTGATATAGAGAGCAGGGGAGTGGTTTTAAATAATGCAGTTGCAGTTCCTGTAGACGCAGTTGCAGTATTCAGCTTCAGAAACAGTTCCTTTCTAATGGAGGCTTTTATTGATTCAACAAGTATCTTTTCGCATTATCTGAACGAGGACAATGAGCTGCTCAGGCTCATAATCTCGATTGACAGAATATGCAGAGATGAGCAATCACTACAAGAGTTATCAGGTTCAGAAATATTGTTGTCTGTGCACTATTCGGCAAAAAATGAACTTTCTCTTTTATATTGCATGGATATTTCAGACAAAACCATTAATAAGGAGTTGCTGACAAAGGCTCTTACTTCTTTAATGCCAGGATATACAAAAAGAGTATTTAACGGTGTTGATATCCATCTTTCAAAAGGGGTTCAGTTTGCTGTTTACAAGAATACTTTCATTGCAAGCACATCACCCATCGTTTTGGAGTCATCTATAAGGCACCTAATATCCAGGACCTCAATACTAGACAATCATGAGTTTGCCAGGGTATTGAAGGAGACCATCCGCAAGGACAATCTACTTTTCATCAATCATCAGAATATAGGAAAAATATTCTCAGGCATAGCTGAATGGAAATATTGGGGCTATTCAGATTTCCTTTCTAAATTCAGCTCCTGGACCACTTTAAGCGGCAAATTCAATTCTACATGTCATCAGTATAAAGGAGATTTTATTAATCTGAAGGGTGTAGGCAATTATTCGGAAGTATTTAAGAATTATGCCGGAGGAGAGATGAAATCGTGGAAGGTACTTCCATACAATACATATTTTTTACTTGCCCTTCCTCTTAAGGACTTTACTCTGTTCGCCGGCAGATACCGTGAGTACAAGGAGTTGTACAAGAAGCCGAATTCTGCAAGGACAGCGGAAAATGAGAGTTGGTTTGTGTCACTTGAACCTAAGGAAATTGCCATTGCATTACTACCGTTCGAAAGTGAGCAGAAATGGATCACTCTTATAAAGACAGGCATTAAAGAGAGAGATAAGGAGGGGATTGTAGAAACTTTTAAACAGAAAGGGGCAATTGCCGACCTTTTTGGCAAGGTTTTTTCTAATACAAATGAGGAGAAATTTTGCAAGAGAGGTGAGTGGTTAATTATAGGAGAAAATAAAATTATCAAGGAATTTGCAGGAGAAAAATTTTTGGATTTCACAATGGAGGAGTATTTTAGCCAAACTGGTTTATACAGCAAGATATCAAAGGAGAATTCTCTTCTTTCTGTGATTGTAAATGTTTCTTCGCAACCGGATTCCATTGCTGCATTATTTAAAAAATCTGTCAGGGAATCTGTAAGAGAGAGGCTGAAAGAAAAAAACTTTGAGGCAGTAGTCTATCAGCTTAATCAGTCTGAAACAGGCATAGGAATGAACCTCTTGTTTTATGCTGAGCTAATGAAACAATTGCCTGAACCGAAGCGTGAGAAACAGGAAAAAAATCCGGGATGGGAGCTTGATACAATTGTAAATATTGATAAAGGGCCATTCAAATTGGTGAATTTCAACAATGGAGAGACGGAATATCTGGAGCAACTCCCTAATTTCAACCTAAGGTTGCTGGACAAAGATAAAAAAGGAATCTGGACAGTTCCGTTTAAGACACCCATAAGAGGTTTTGTCGTGCAGGTTGACTATCTGCGTAACAAAAAGCTTCAAATGATGTTTGCAAGTGGAAACGAGCTATATTTGCTGGACAGAAAGGGAAGGTTTGCCGGATCTTATCCAAAAAGGGTTGATTCGTTGATAATGCTTGGCCCAAAAACCTATGATATCAAAGGTGATGGTGATTTTGCAATTATGCTGCTACATACCGACAACACATTACGTCTTTACGACAGAGATTGCAGGCACTATCCGGCTTGGAACGATATAGGCAAAGAGGAGACAATAAAGGAGTTTCCGGAACTTGTTAAAGTAGGCAGAAACAAATATTGGGTGCTTAGAACACAATTAGAGACAATAATATATACCATAAACGGAAATCCTGTTACAAAATTCGCTGGCAAAAATTCTCTTATGCCGGGAACAGAAATTAAAATTGCTTCTCAAAGTGAAGTCGTTGTCACTACCAAAGAGGGGAAAAATGTGATTTTGAATCTTGAGAACGGGAAGGTAAAAAGATTGAAAAAATAATGGAAGGTTTTTTGACATTTATAATTATACTGTTCTTGTTTTTTTGGCTGGTTGCACGTTTCGGACCTCTGCTTCTTGCCTGGTGGATAAAGAAAAAGGTAGGCAAGTTTGCCAAAGAAAACAGAATGTATTCACAGGGAGATGAGAATTATCGTGAAGGAGAGACAATAATTAACAATAGTAACACATCTCAGAACAAAGTCGTTGACAGGAACGTAGGGGAGTATGTAGATTACGAGGAGACCAAAGAGGAAACTAAGGAAAAGGACAAAGAGGCATGAAGACATTTTTAAGATTGTTGTCATTTGCAAAGCCATATGGAAGATATTGGCCTTCGTACCTTTTTTTATCGATACTTTCGGTTTTTTTTGGAGTAGTTTATTTTGCGCTTATTGATCCTATTACGCGGATCATTTTTGACCCGGCTAGCATAACCCAGCAGACACTCCTTCCGGAATTTTCTGTGAGTGTAGATTATTTCAAACAGATTTTCAACTACTACCTTACAAAATTCATGGGTGTATCTGCCCGTCAGGACGGATTATTGTTTGTATGTATAATATTTCTTATAGCATCCTTTTTCTCCAACCTTACAAGATATTTGTCACAACGAATTCTGGTAAGCATGAGAACCCGGCTTATGTACAATATCCGCAAAGCATTGTTTCTTAAGATATCAAGACTGCACATAGGGTATTTTCATGAAAAAAGGAAAGGAGACATTCTGTCGAGTATCTCAAACGATGTCACCGAGGTTCAGAATAGTGTTGCGAACACTTTCGCGATTCTTTTCAGAGACCCTCTTATGATAATCGGTTTCTTGTCGATGCTTTTCTATATGTCTCCTCAGTTGACTTCAGTTACACTTGTTGCATTGCCCATAACTGCTTTTGTTATAGGCCGTGTGGTAAGATCATTGAAAAAAGGTGCTACTGATACACAGTCCCTGATGGGAAAAATAGTCAGTCACTTTGAAGAATCAATTTCGGGAGCAAGAATAATCAAGGCCTTCAACGCACAAAAATATACAAACGAACGCTTCGACCAGACAAACTATAAGCATAGGAGAGCCAGCAAGAAGATGTTTAACCGTCAGGAGATGGCATCGCCTTTGTCGGAATTTCTGGGTGTTACGGTAGTGGGAATAGTATTGTTATATGCCGGCTATCTTCAACTGCGAGGGAAGCTGGGAATGGATTTTCCTGAATTAATCATTTATATGACTTTCTATTACAGGGTGTTAGAGCCATCAAAGTCTATTTCCAATGCATTTGCAAATTTGCAAAGAGGATTGGTTTCGGGGGAGAGGATTTTTGCAATTCTGGATGAAGAGACAATTATAAAAAAATCTGCAAATCCGGTGCCTGTCAGTGAATTTACAAATGAGATACAATTTAATGAAGTAGGTTTCAAATATGCCAGCGAACCGGTACTAAAAAATATAAACATCAAGATAAAGAAGGGTAAAATGATTGCTCTTGTAGGGCCATCCGGTGCGGGCAAGACAACTCTTGCCGATCTGTTGCCAAGATTCTATGATGTAACCTCAGGTTCGATTACTCTTGATGGCATTGATATCAGGGACTATGAGCCAAAAGAGCTTATAAACCTTATGGGCATAGTTACTCAGGAGGCGATACTCTTTAACGATACCGTCTTTAACAATATTGCTTTTGGAATGGAAGAGGTAAGAGAGGAGGATGTTATAACTGCAGCAAAGATTGCCAACGCACATGAATTCATTTCTCAGATGGAGTTTGGATATCAGGCCAATATAGGCGACAGAGGGTTGAAACTTTCCGGGGGGCAGCGGCAGAGACTTGCCATAGCAAGAGCTGTGCTTAAGAATCCACCAATACTTATTCTTGACGAGGCTACATCTGCATTGGATACAGAGAGTGAAAGACTTGTTCAGGAGGCACTTATTAATCTTATGAAAAACAGGACATCTGTTGTTATCGCACACCGACTCTCTACCATTCAACATGCCGATGAGATAATCGTTCTTAAAGAGGGTTCTGTTGTTGAAAGAGGAACGCACAACGAGCTGATCAGACAGAAGGGATTATATTCTCATTTATGTGACCTGCAGACATTTGCTTAAAGATAATTAGTATAAATGGAAAAATCACTCAACCTGATGTTGGAAAGGAGTTTCAAGGATAATTGGAACAATCCTGCTCTTTCCGATTATAAAGGTGTAACTCTTCACTACAGAGATGTTGCCAGAAGAATCGAGAAGCTTCATATAGTATTTGAATTATGTGGTTTGAAAAAGGGAGATAAGGTCTCTATCTGTTCAAAAAACCAGGCAAACTGGGGAGTGGTGTTTCTTGCTTCAGTTACCTATGGTGCTGTTGCTGTCCCAATTCTTCATGAATTTAAACCTGGCAATATTCATCACATTGTAAACCATTCAGATTCAAGAATATTATTTATTGGCGACCAGAACTGGGAACTTCTAAGTGAAACAGAGATGCCCAACCTTGAGGTAGTGATTCAAATTTCAGATTTTTCAGTACTATTTGCAAAGGACCAGATGGTATATGAAACCAGGGAGCATCTTAACGAACTTTTTGGTAAGAAGTATCCAAAATATTTCCGGCCAGAACATATAGCATATTTCAAAGATACTCACGAGGAACTAGCTTTGATAAACTATACATCGGGAACAACGGGTTTTTCCAAAGGTGTCATGCTTCCCTACAGGAGTCTTATTTCCAATGTTGAATTCGCTTTGGAGGTGCAACCCCAGTTGAACAACACGTCTAAGGTAGTAGCAATGTTGCCGACCGCGCATATGTATGGTATGATGTTCGAATTCCTGTTTGAGATGACGGTAGGAGCTCATGTCTTCTTCCTTACAAGGATTCCGAGTCCTAAGATAATCATGGAGGCATTTGCCGAAATTAAACCACATATTGTTGTATCTGTACCATTAATTATAGAAAAGATATACAAAAAGAAACTTCAGCCCATTATCAGCAAGACTTCAATAAGAGTGCTTCTTAGGGTGCCTGTCATAGATCAGAAGATTAAAAAGAAGATACAGCAGGAGCTTGTAAAAACCTTTGGAGGAAGGTTCCGGGAGGTTATCGTTGGAGGAGCTGCATTCAACAAGGAGGCTGAGGTATTCTTTCGTAAGATAGGTTTTCCATTTACAGTAGGATACGGAATGACGGAGTGTGGACCAATAATAACTTATGCTCCATGGGACAACACCAGGTTGTACTCCTGCGGCAAAGCCGTTCCTAGAATGGAGGTAAAAATTGATTCTGCCGATCCCAGAAACGTTCCGGGAGAGATAATGTGCAAAGGAGCAAACATGATGCTAGGATACTTCAAGAATCAGGAGGCCACAGATAATGTCCTTACAAAAGATGGATGGTTGAGGACAGGTGACATGGGAGTCATTGACGAGGAAGGTTTCCTTTATATAAGGGGCCGCTCAAAAAGTATGATTCTGGGCCCTAACGGACAAAATATTTATCCAGAGGAGATTGAGAGCTTGTTAAATAACATGCAGTATGTAAATGAATCGCTGGTTATTGACGAACAAGGGTCACTGACGGCACTCATCTACCCAGATTTTGAACTGGCGGAGCAAGATGGACTTTCCACCATTGATCTGGAAAAAAAGATGGAAGAAAACAGGGGTGCAGTAAATGAAGATCTTCCAAATTTTTGCAAGATTCAGACAGTAAAAATTTTCCCGGAAGAGTTTGAAAAAACACCCAAAAGAAGTATAAAAAGATTTCTATATCAAAGACTACAAGGTTAATATGACGGAAAAGCAAATTCAGTTTGACAGGAGCTATCTAGAGATGGCTGCAGTATGGGCCAAAAATTCTTATTGCAAAAGAAGGCAGGTTGGAGCACTGCTGGTTAAGGACAGGATGATCATATCTGATGGATATAATGGCACCCCGGCCGGTTTTGAAAACATTTGCGAAGATGAAGATGGCCACACTAAGGCTTATGTGCTCCATGCAGAGGCAAATGCAATAACAAAAGTTGCTAAATCCGGAAATAGCAGCGAGGGCGCAACTATGTATGTAACAACAGCACCATGTCTTGAGTGTTCCAAGCTGATAATTCAGGCGGGGATAAAGAGGCTTGTTTATCGGGACAACTACCGGATTACTGACGGGATAGATCTCCTTGCCAGAGTTGGAATAGAAATTGTTAACCTTAGTGAATAAAATATATGAGCAGCATAAAAGAGCGTATAAAGAACAACCCATGGCCAACAATAATTATCTTAGGCCTGGTAATTCTACTGGTGTTCAAAATTCTGGGCACAATAAGCACTAACAAAAGAGAACTGTCTGTAAAGGCGCAGAACTGGGACAAATTGATGCTGGTATTGAGTCAGATAGACAAAAATTATGTTGATTCAATTGATCAAGGCGATATAACAGAGAGGGTAATACCACATATTCTTGAGACTCTCGATCCCCATTCTGTCTATCTTCCTCCTCAGGAGCTTAAAGATGCAGACGAGGTTCTGGAAGGCAATTTCGACGGTATCGGAATTGAGTTCAATGTCCCTAACGATACTGCTATTGTAATAAATGTGATAACAGGAGGTCCTTCGGAAAGGGCCGGTCTAATTTCGGGTGACAGAATAGTTGAGGTAAACAAGGAGAAAGTTGCAGGAGTAAAGATGGCCCAGGATAGTCTGGTTAAAAGATTGAGAGGGAAGTCCGGCTCAATGGTCAATGTAGGCGTAAAGAGAGGGATATCTGCAAAACTTGTCTATTTTGACATAAAGAGAGCTAAAATTCCTGTAAATAGCATAGATGTTGCCTACATGTCGGGAGAGAGTACAGGATACATAAAACTTTCTAAATTTTCCAGAACAAGCCACAAGGAGTTTCTTGAAGCAGTCAAACAGCTAAAAAGCGAAGGGATGAAGGATCTGATTTTTGACTTGAGAAGTAACTCTGGCGGTTATTTTGACCAGGCTTTCCTTCTGGCAAATGAATTTCTGAAAAAAGGAGAACTTATTGTTTATATGGAGGGTCTGCACCGTAAAAGGCAGGACTTTTTTGCCGACAACAGCGGAACTTGCAATGATATGGGGCTTAAGGTACTAATTGACGAAGGCTCTGCATCATCGAGCGAAATATTTGCAGGTGCCATCCAGGATAACGACAGGGGAGTAGTAATAGGCAGAAGGTCATTTGGTAAGGGACTGGTTCAGGAACCAATATATTTCACAGATAAATCCGGAATAAGACTGACAGTTGCCAGATTTTATACACCAACAGGCAGATCAATCCAAAAACCTTACTCTAAGGACTACCAATATGATATCTATGAGAGATTCAAGCATGGAGAGATGTCATCGGCAGACAGCATCCGTAAAAACGACTCTTTGAAATTCACTACTCCAAAAGGTAAAATAGTATATGGTGGTGGAGGAATCACTCCTGATATTTTTGTTCCGATAGATACTATAGGGGTTAACGATTTCTTTATAAAGGCAACCAATCAGGGCCTGGCCTTCCGGTTCAGCTCCCAGATGGCAGATGTTTACAGACCTGTGTTGAAGAGCATTAAAGATATCAAGAGTCTGAATAAATTCTTTACAACTGTAAACTTTGAGCAAAGATTCCTGAAATTTGCAGAAAGTAATAAGCTTGTGCCAAAAAATGATGAATGGAACAAGTGCAAAGATATAATAATAACTCAGATTAAGGCCTTGGTCGGAAGGTATTCGCCTTTAGATGACCGTGCTTTTTATCCGATTATGGCTGAGATTGATAATGTAATGAAGGTTGCTATTGAGCAATAAACCGGTAAACAATTTCTCCAATCTGACGTTCCGGTGCACTGGAAGAGGCTGTGAATCGTGACGACTTCGCAGCTTTAATTGCATAATCCTGAAGACAACGATCAGATGATGAAGAGTTGGTTATTACTGATGCAGCTATAACATAACCCTTCCTGTTTACGCTGATAGCTACACTTACATCACCACCTCCCACACATTTATATACAGGTATAGGAAGGCTCAT
>Ga0074195_1000752_pt1 | contig 56393 bp, 41 predicted proteins | sample EPASupsiteHSE623_FD_64525 | JGI IMG/M metagenome (GOLD analysis project Ga0074195, IMG submission 64525) | Bioremediated contaminated groundwater from EPA Superfund site, New Mexico - Sample HSE6-23 | ecosystem: Environmental > Aquatic > Deep subsurface > Groundwater > Contaminated ...
GCGGGTGGGGGCGGGCAGCAACCCCGTTTTCGCGGTCAGCCTGCAACTGACCGATCATACCGATTTCGCCGCCCTGGCCCCCGTGGCGGGCGGCATCGAACTCGACCTTCAAGGCCGGACAACTACCGTGGCCATGCTCCAGCCGTACCTCACCAACGATGGCGATGGCTGGACCTACGCGCTCCGCTCGGCGCAGTGTTGGGCCGAAGGAACCCACGATCCACAGGCCGATGCCCCCTGTCCCTTTGCCGGCATCTCCCCGCTCGCCGCAGCCGCGGCCTATGCCCAGGCCATTCCTCCCGACGGCTTGGCGGACGATCTTGCGATCTTTGACCAACTGGGCAGGCGGACCGCCGAATTCCATCTGGCTCTGTCCGGTTGCAAGCGACCGCAGTCCTTCAAGCCGGAACCGCTGGACGAGGCCTACCTCACCGGCATTGCCGACGGCTTTGCCGACAACGCCCGCCATGTCCTGGAACGGTTGAACGCGCAACTCAGGCACCTGCCGCAACAGATCCAGGACAGCATCAATCTGGTGCTCGCCTCGGGCGACCGGCTCACCGGCCGGTTTCACGAACTGGCCGCGATGAAAAGCCGTGCCACCCGCATCCGCTGCCACGGCGACTATCATCTGGGCCAGGTTCTGCGGCGCGGGCCGGACTGGGTGCTGCTCGATTTCGAGGGCGAGCCGCTACGTCCACTTGCCGAACGCCAGGAAAAACATTCGCCGCTCAAAGATATCGCCGGCATGCTCCGCTCTTTCGCCTATGCCGCGAAAAACGTGCTCTTCTCTCTGGAGGAAAACGCAGGGGCGGAAGCAGCGAAGCGTCTTGCCGACCGCCTGCAAACCTGGGAAGCATGGGCGCGGACCGCCTTTCTGCACGGCTATCTGGCGCAAGCGGCTGGAACATCGATCCTTCCGCTGCGGGAAAAGCATCTGCAGCTGCTGCTCTCCTCGTTTCTGCTCGACAAGGTCTGCTACGAAACCGAGTACGAACTGGACAACCGGCCCGACTGGCTGAGGATTCCTTTGGAGGGGCTTGTCGCTTTATTGCAGGAGGACGATATGACCTCTTCCTGAGGGCGGCAACCGGCCGCAGGCCAGTTGCATACTGCCCGGCGTCCGTGCCGGGCCACTGCGGCGTTCTTCCCTGAGCATCCCCTGCGAAGAGCGTCCGGACACGGAGAAGAAACCATGCACGACCCATTGACCGCCCCGCCGGAAGCCATTCGCGAAGCGCTCCGGATGCTGGGCATTCGCCGGTTCCTGCTGGGTATGCACGACCCGGCCTTTCCCTCGATTCCCGAGGAGGATACCGGCCGGGGATCGCCGTACGGCGCCGGGGCCCGGAGCCTGCTGACCTTCGCCGGTTCCCTTGGGTTCAACGGCCTGCAACTGGGTCCCCAGGGCATAACCTCGCTCGACAACGCCTCGCCCTACGATGGCACCCTCTTTTCCCGCAACCCCCTCTCCCTGGCACTGCTGCCGCTGACCGGTGACGACTGGGGCGCATTGCTTCGTCGCGAAACCCTGGCTGCCGTGGTGGCGCAACGGCCGAGCACCGATCCTGCCCGCACCTGCCATGCCTATGCCTGGCGCGCCCAGGAACGGATCTTGGGCGAGGTGTGGATGCGGTTCAAGCAGCACCAAACGCAGGGAACACTGCCCGAACTGACCGGTGAGTTCAGCCGGTTTGGACGTGACAACGAAGAATGGCTTGTCCGGGACGGACTCTACGAAGTCCTGAGCCGATCCTACGGCGGCCACAGTTGGCGCAACTGGTCCGGCACGCCGCACGCCCATCTCGATCGCCGCCTCTGGCAAACGCACGGAGTGACGGCTGGCCAGGCCGCCCAGCGGCGTCAGTCGCTGCTTGCACAGTATGGGGAAGCTCTCGCCGCCTACGCCTGCATCCAGTTCCTGCTCCACCGTCAGCACCGCGCCTTGCGCGAGGATGCCGGCCGTCTGGGCATCGAGCTGTTCGGCGACCTGCAGATCGGCTTCTCCGAACGGGATGCCTGGTTTGCCCAATCCTTTCTGCTGCCCGGCTATGTGATGGGCGCGCCCCCCAGCCGCACCAATCCCGAGGGGCAGCCCTGGAACTATTCTCTCCTCGATCCCGATCAGTATTTTGCGGGGCCGTCCAATCAACTCGGACCGGCCCTCCGTTTTCTCCAGCAGCGGCTCGCCAAGATGCTGCGCGAATTCGACGGGCTGCGCATCGACCATCCCCATGGCCTGATCTGCCCGTGGGTGTATCGCGCAGGCCAGGCTGATCCGCTGGCCGCCGTGCAAGGCGGGGCGCGCCTCTTCGCCTCGCCGGATCTTCCCGATCATCCCGAACTGGCCCGCTTCGCCATCGCCCAGCCGGAACAGATCCAGTGGAAGCGGCCCCGGTTCGCCGACGACTGGGTCCATACGCTCACCGAGGAGCAGGTGAGCCGATACGCGATCCTTTTCGAGGCCATCATCCAGGCCGCTCGCGACAATGGCCGGGAACCGCACGCCATCGCCTGCGAAATCCTCTCCACCCAGCCCTATCCCATCCAGCGGGTGATGGAGCGCTATGGGCTGGGCCGGTTCCGGGTCACGCAAAAGGCGGACCTGGCCAATCCCGCCGATGTCTACCGCAGCGAGAACGCCCAGCCTGAGGATTGGATCATGCTCGGCAACCACGACACCCCGCCCATCTGGCTGCTGGCCGAACAATGGCAGCGTTCGGGCCAGATCCGCCAACAGGCCGAGTATCTGGCCGCCCGCCTCTGCCCGGACAACGAGGACCGCGAGACCTGGGCTGCCCGGATCGCGGCGGACAGCGGGACACTGGTGCAGGCCAAGGCGGCGGATCTCTTCGCCGGTCCGGCTACCAACGTGATGCTTTTCTTCACCGATCTCTTTGGGATGACCGAGATCTACAACCGGCCGGGCGTGATCAGCGAGACGAACTGGTCGCTGCGGCTTCCGGCTAATTTTGCCGATCAATACCGCCATCGCCTGACCCGCAACAGAGCGCTCAATATTCCGCAGGCCCTGGCCATCGCACTCCGGGCCCGAAACCGCGACGGCACGCCTGCCGGCCTGCTGGATGCCCTCGACCGGCTCGCCGCCGAGACCTGTCGGACATAACCGGCAGCCGGTTCGATAGAGAAGGTCTCGTATGCCGAAACCAACGATTCACGGAAGGAGGACACCCCCATGAAAGTCTGGCCTGGCCAACCCTATCCGCTGGGCGCTGTCTACGACGGCTTCGGCACCAATTTCTCCCTGTTTTCCGAGGTAGCCGAGCGGGTCGAACTCTGCCTGTTCGATGAGGACGACCGGGAGACGCGCATCGATCTGCCCGAGGTTACCGCCTATTGCTGGCACGGTTACCTGCCCACGGTCGAGCCGGGCCAGCGCTACGGCTACCGGGTGCATGGCCCCTGGGATCCGGCAAACGGGCACCGGTGCAACCCGGCCAAACTCCTGCTCGACCCGTACGCCAAGGTTATCGAAGGCGAAATCCTCTGGGACGAGGCGCTCTTTCCCTATCAGCTCGGCCGAGACACGGACACGCGCAGCGACACGGACAGCGCCCCCCACATGCCCCGTTGTCTGGTGCATCAACCCTTTTTCGACTGGTCCGGTGACCGGAACTTACAGATTCCCTGGCATGAAACCGTCATCTACGAAACCCATGTCAAGGGCATCACCGCCACCCATCCCGCCATCCCCAGGGAACTTCGCGGCACCTACGCCGGCCTGAGCCATCCGGCTATCGTCGACTACCTCAAGGATCTCGGCGTGACCGCCATCGAGCTGATGCCGGTGCAGGCCTTCATCCACGACAAGCATCTCGTCGATCAGGGGCTGCGCAACTACTGGGGCTACAACACCATCGGCTATTTCTCCCCGCACGGCGCCTATGCGGCGGACAACCGACCCGGAGCCGCGGTGGGGGAATTCAAGCAGATGGTCAAGACCCTGCACCAAGCGGGGATTGAGGTGATCCTCGACGTGGTCTACAACCACACCGCCGAGGGCAACCACTTCGGCCCCATGTTCAGCTTCAAGGGGATCGACAACGCCTACTATTACCGGCTGACCGACGACCTGCGTTATTACATGGACTACACCGGCACCGGCAACAGCCTCAACATGCGCAATCCCCACGTGCTGCAACTGCTGATGGACTCGCTGCGCTACTGGGTGCTGGAGATGCATGTCGACGGCTTCCGGTTCGACCTGGCGGCGTCCCTGGCCCGCGGCCTGCACGATGTCGACAAGCTGTCGGCCTTTTTCAACCTGATCCAGCAGGATCCGGTGATCAGCCAGGTCAAGCTCATCGCCGAGCCCTGGGATGTCGGCGAGGGCGGCTATCAGGTGGGCAATTTCCCGCCGGTATGGACGGAATGGAACGGCAAGTACCGGGATTGCATCCGCGATTTCTGGCGGGGGGAAAACCAGACCCTGGGCGAATTCGCCTCCCGTTTCACCGGCAGTTCCGATCTCTACGAGAACACCTCGCGTCTGCCCTTTGCCAGCATCAATTTCGTCACCGCGCATGACGGCTTCACCCTGCACGACCTTGTCTCCTACAACGACAAACACAACGAAGCCAACGGCGAGGGCAACCGCGATGGAGAATCGCACAACCGTTCCTGGAACTGCGGCATAGAAGGTCCCTCCGACGAGCCGGAGATCTTTGCCCTGCGCAACCGGCAGCGGCGCAATTTTCTCGCCACCCTGTTGCTCTCCCAGGGAGTGCCGATGCTCCTCGGCGGCGATGAGATCGGCCGCACCCAGCAGGGCAACAACAATGCCTACTGCCAGGATGCTCCCCTGTCCTGGTATGACTGGGACCATGTCGACGACAAGATGCTCGCCTTCTCCAAGGACCTGATCCGCTTTCGCAGGAATCATCCGGTGTTCCGCCGGCGCGGCTGGTTCATCGGCCGGGCCATTCACGGCAACAAGGTCAAGGACATTGCCTGGTTCACCCTGGACGGCGATCAGATGGCCGAGGAGGACTGGGGACTGGGCTGCGCCAAATCGCTGGGCATTTTCCTCAACGGCGCAACGATCCCTAATCCCAACCCTCGGGGGGAACCGGTTACCGACGACAACTTCTACCTGATCGTCAACGCCCACCATGAACCGCTGCCGTGCATCTTGCCCCGTGCCCGCTGGGGCCGGGTATGGATCAAGGAGTTCGACACCGAAACCGGCTGGCCGGAAAGCGAGGAGCTGTTCCAGGCCGGTGCAACCATCCAGATCGCCTCGCGCTCCCTGATGGTGCTGCGCCGCTTCTCCTGGCCGGGAATAGAGGAAACGGAGGGGTGAGCATGGCAGCGACATCAACATTGCCCCCCTAAGCACGACAGGGAAGACGAAACAAGACCGCTGGTATTTCCACGCTGTCAAACTTCTACGGACGATGATGCTCATCGCGGCAGCAGCACATCGGGAAACGGTGTCATTCCGATCAGCCCGCTTCATTTTCAGAGCATCCGCCGGAATCCCGCTGGACATACCTGCACAGCAATCCATAACTCACTGAAAATTAGCACCGACATCTTTCAGTTCCGTCGGCCCCTTGTTTTGAAATGAATATATTTTCTATTTAATATCTATGTAATAAGCCTTTATTGATTAGCCCAGCCAATCTTTTATAGTATTATTTATGAGACGCCATTGTAGGCATTATCGCTTTCTTCGACGGAATCTGCTCACCCGCTGTTTTCCTGTTTTTGCTTTTTTCTTGGAAGAGGACGAGCTTCGTTTCGACGTATAAAGAAGCAAATGCCTGCATCAGAAAACCCCAACCATCCTTCTGTCTGAAGCAAAGCATGCCACGTGATCGTGGAATGCCCATGAACGATTTTCCAACCTGCAACCAAAGGGAGCAACAGTGCCGATGACCCATCACCTCGACACCTCCAACACATTGCAAAAAAACTCTCGTTTGACAATCTGCGACGAGATCGTTGCGTCACCGGATCGTCTCGACACGCTGGATTACGAAGATCTACGGCTCTCGTTTCACGATCTCTGCCAGCATCAGTTCGAACTGGAGTCCCAGAATGAGGGACTGCGCCATGCACAGGCGGAATTGGAGGTGGCCCGGACACGGTATTTCAATCTCTACGACATGGCTCCGGTGGGGTACTGCATTCTCGATCAATCCGACAACATCCTGGATGTCAACGGCACGGCGGCCCTCATGCTTGACACGCTCAAGGATCAGGTGGCGGGGCAGCCTTTTTCCCGGTATGTGCACGCCGAAGATCGCGTATTGTATCGACACCATCTCCAGAAGGTCCGCTACGGCAACGGCCCCATGGTCTGCGAATTGCGAATGCGCAAGGCGGACGGGTCGGTTTTTTGGGCGCAACTGACCGCGACCATGCAGCGAACCGGTCAGAATCATGAAATCCAGGCGGTCATCTGCGACATGACCGAACGCAAGCTCAATGAGGAGGCGTTGCAGCAAAGCGAACGCAATGCACAGGAAGCGAAAAACCTCCTGAAGCTGGTCCTGGACACTATTCCAATCCGCCTGTTCTGGAAGGATATTCAATCCACCTACCTTGGGTGCAACGTGCTTTTCGCCCGGGATGCGGGATTTGAAACGCCGGAGGAACTCATAGGGCTGGACGATTGCAGCATTACATGGCGGGAACAGGCCGAAATCTATCGTCGGGACGATCGCGAAATCATCACTTTGGGCGTACCCAAATTGGCTTCCGAGGAAATACTGACCGCACCTGATGGCCGCCAACGGTGGTTGTCGATCTCCAAGGTGCCTCTGCGCGATGACGACGGCAATGTCATCGGCATCCTGGGCTCCTATGAGGACATCACCCGCCAGAAACAGATGGAGGGTGAACTGCCCAAGGCGGAGAAACTTGAGTCGCTGGCTCTGTTGGCCGGAGGCATTGCCCACGAATTCAACAATATCATGATGACGATCATGGGCAATGTTTCGATGGTCCAGCAATTGTTGCCGCCAACGCATGCCGCCCTCGACCGTCTGGCCAAGGTAGAGGCTTCAGTGTTGAAGACCAAGGAGTTGATTCAGGGATTTCTTGCCTTCGCCACAAACAGCCTTCCCTACAGAAAGTCCTTTTCCGCTGTGAATCTCATCGACACCTACTGTCGCTTGACCTTGAGTGGGACGAATTCCACCTACACCTGCAAGTTGGCGATCGATCTCTGGCCGATCGAGGCCGACGTCGGCCAGATCGGGCAGGCACTGGTCAGTGTCCTGGCGTATGCCAGTGAAGGCGTTGCGGAGAAAAACATCATTGTCGTTCAATGCGAGAACATGGTTGTCACTCCGGACGATCCTTTGCCGCTGAAAAGCGGCAACTATCTGCAAATCAAAATCACGAGCATGAAGAAAGAGATTCCGGAGGAGCGTGTCCGCAGGCTGTTCGACCCCACCCTCACCAGTGAAGAACGAGGCAGCACCCTTGGCCTGGCAGGGGCCTATGCCTCCCTGGTCCGGAACGACGGCTATCTCGCGGTGGCGTCGACGCCAGGGAAAGGCTCGGAGTTCACCCTCTATCTTCCGGCCGCTGCCCCTCTCGCCCCGATCGAAACGGTAGAGGAAGGGCTGGAAAGCAGCAGGGGGAAAATACTGGTGATGGACGACGACGAACTGGTCTGCAACATCCTCGAATCCATGCTGCAGCGATTGGGGCACACGTCGGAAGCCGTGTTCGACGGGGAGGAAGCGCTTGCCAAGTATGCGGAGGCGAAGGAAAACGGTGCTCCCTTCGACGCGGTCATTATGGATCTGATTATCGCGGGTGGCATGGGCGGCAGGGAGACGACGGAAAAGCTGCTGCTATTCGACCCCCAGGCCAAGGTGATCGTTTCCAGCGGCTATATCAACAACTCGATCATGCGGGGATATCGACAGCACGGATTCAGCGATGTCATGGAAAAGCCGTATCGCTTATCCAAACTCCGGCAAACCCTGCAGCGCGTTTTGGCAAGCAAGGACGTTGCATCACAACCGGGGAACGGGACACCCGGTCCTGCGGTTTAACGACTGCCGGATTGTATTCTTGTTGAAGCAAGCAACCCTCTCATTGCCATGGCCATCGATCAAAGCAGAGGGCGTTATTTTCGAACCCGCCGAATCGAAAGGAGAATATTGACAAGCTACACCCGTCGGCAGTGAAAAGGAGGCCAAAGATGACACATCCGTTCATAGTCAAGGATTGCACCCTCATTTCCATCGCGACCGGGGAAGAGGCGTAAAATTTGCGCGAATTGAGCAGTCGGGTTAAGTCGGTGCATCCGGGGTGCCTCTATTATCATTTTTGGGGCGGTTTGCTGCGCTCCGGTTTTGACGAGCCGGAGTATCCCAACGATTTCGCTGCCTGGTCGTGGCGGAGTCTGCATGATAAACGCCTGGCCGAACAGTTGGCCAGAATCGACCCCAGCTGCTACCGGGACATGGAAGAATTGCGGCAGGAGCTTGCCGATGTCATCGATGAACGGTTGGCCGAAAGCGAATTCGTTCCCTTGGCCCGGTCCGGGCAGCGCTTCACCTTTATCCGTTCGCAGATCGTGGTTTTCGACACCGGCATCCGCATTGCCCATCCCTGCGAAATGGTGGAGCGGATTGCGAGAATGTCGCTTGGTTCTCTCTTCTATCATTTCATCGATGCCCGCCGCAGAAACTCCAGCAGCAAGAGTGATTTCGTCGAATGGTTCAAAACTTTTGAGGAGGGAACCTGCGATGAATTGAGTAGAAGGATCAACCGGATCGACCCGTACTTCACCACCCTGGTCGCCCTGCGGCAGGAACTGGCAACCGTCTTTCAGCTTTGTCCCTTCAATGAGGAATAATCATGACCAATCTATTGGACGATTATGCGGAGATTGTCGGCGACGTGGTGATCGATCACCTCAAGCAGTTGGCCCGACCACTGGCGGGCATGAAAGTCGTTCATGTCAACTCGACACGAGAAGGGGGCGGTGTGGCGGAGATCCTGAATTGGTTGATTCCCTTTAAGCGGGAACTCGGGTTGGAGGCCGAGTGGAAGATTTTGGTCGGCAACCCTGAGTTCTATCAATGCACCAAGAAGTTTCATAACGGCCTGCAGGGCGCCCCGGTGTTGATCCAGCCCTCGCAACTCAAGGCCTACGAACAGACCAACGAGAAAAACGCCGAACAATTGCGCTGGATGTTGGAGACGATCCGAATATCCATGTTCTTCTGCTGCCCACCGATGCCCATCGGGAGATCAACGCCCTGCAGCGTGCCTCCACCATCTGCGTCCAGAAGTCGACCCGGGAAGGTTTCGGCCTGACCGTGACCATGTGGAAGGGCAAACCGGTCATCGGAGGCGACACCGGCGGCATCCGGCTTCAGGTGATCAACCATCATACCGGATTCTTGGTCAGCACCCCGGAAGGGGCAGCCCTGCGCATTCGCTACCTCCTCAAGAACAGAAACAAATTAGAGGAAATGGGGCGCAAGGCCAACGAGTTCGCGCTGGTCAACTTCCTGGTGACCCGGCATCTGCGCGAGTATCTCACCCTGATGATCGCCACCCTGCACGGCAAAATGGAGCGCATAGAACTGTAGCTGCGCTCCGGGGCGGATGCAGGCCAGCGCTCCGACAGCCACGTCTTTTTTTGCCGGCGGCAAGGGGGCACGTTCCATTCATTTGACCGGAGAAACAATGCCAGAGCTGATACACAGCCCACGGAAAAAGAACTTTTTCTTTATCGTCTGCCTGGGATTCCTTCCCATGGCAGTCTTCTTTTTTTCCCTGCCGCCACGAGCAGGAGCAGCGGAAGCTCCGCCTCCGCCCATGCACTCCAGTAACGCCCAGGACCAACAACAAACAGACGAGCAAAAACCTCTCCTTGACCAGCTCAAGGAATTGCCCCCGCCAACCACGGCCCCCATCAAAACGGAACAAATCGACAGGGCCGGAGAAGAGATCGGCAATCGTTTGCAGGTATTGGGGAAAAAGATGTCCCCCATTCTCGGCGCCTGGGTCGCTACAGAATTGTTTTGGGGCATAACCGGTTTGAAACTCCTTTTTTGTGGGTTCCTCATTCTGTGCGTCCTTCTTGGCGAACGTTTCCTTCGTTTTCTCATCAGGCGCCGGCTGGCGCAGGAGCGAGATCGTGCCGATGCTGTCAACTGGCGTTTTATTTTCCTTCGAGGCATCACCAGGCCGTTGTCGCTGTTTATCTGGGTGTATGGGACCTACCTCGCGCTCTCTCCGCTCTTTCCCCATCTTGCGTCTCCCGGCCTAGCGCAATCGATCCACCGGACAATGAAATGGGGGACCGATTTCCTTGGAACCGTCATCGTGTTGTGGTTTCTGTATCGAGTACTCCATCTGATCGATTTCCATATCAGCCGATGGGCCGGATTGAAGCAGGGCTCGGTCGGCACCATCGTGCTTGCCCTTTCGGAGCGACTCCGCAATCCGGCCAAAATGCTCCTCTTCCTCCTGTTCTTCCGCTTAACCGCATCGCTGCTCGATGTTCCCGAGAAGGTACAGGTCATTACCGGCCCGTTATTCGGCCTGCTGTTCATCACCGCCTTGGCCTGGCTGACGATCCAGGCAATGAGCGTTGTCGAACACCTTGTCCTCAGCCGGTATACAATGGATGTTGCCGACAACCTCGGTGCCCGCAAGGTGCACACCCAGGTCCGCTTTATCAAACGACTGCTCATCAGCGTGATCGTCGTAATTGCCGGGGCCTCCATGCTCATGATGTTTGAAAAAGTCCGACAACTTGGCACCAGCATCCTGGCTTCCGCCGGTCTCGCCGGTATTGTGGTCGGTCTGGCCGCTCAACGGTCTATCTCCAACATCCTGGTCGGGCTGCAGATCGCCCTCACCCAACCCATCCGTCTGGACGATGTGGTGATTATCGAAAAGGAATGGGGCCGTATCGAAGAAATCACCGCAACCTATGTTGTGGTGAAGCTTTGGGATGCGAGGCGGCTGATCGTTCCCACCTCCTATTTCATGGAAAAACCGTTTCAGAATTGGACCCGGGTATCAGCGGAACTGCTGGGCACGGTCTTTCTCTATCTCGACTATACGGTTCCTATAGACGCCATTCGCCAGGAGTTGCGCAAGATTCTGCAAGCCTCGAAATTATGGAACGGCAAGGTCGGCATGGTCCAGGTCACGGACACCACGGCGCAGGCCATGGAAATTCGCCTGCTGCTGAGTGCCGACGATGCCTCCCTGGCCTGGGATCTGCGTTGTGAAGTCAGGGAAAAAATGATTACCTTTATCCAGACCCATTACCCTGAAAGCTTGCCGAAGATCAGGGGGGTATTGCAACACGGACAAGGCGAGGGACATGAACGCGACATGGTTAAGCCTTAGTAAACATCCATCGCGGTGATTCTGTATGAGGGATTCCTTGATGAGCGAACCGATTGCCGAAAAACTCGAAAACGACGACCTCCAGCGTTTTCGCAACGATTTTCGGCGGGCGGTGCTTGTGCACCGAAAAGGCCGGCTCTCCCTGTTTTTTCACCTGCACTTTCCCATGGCGGACCCATTGTATGGCAAAGGGAGGGATATTCTCAAACAACTGGACTTTCGACAAGGGTTGACCGAACCCCTCTTGGAAGAGGTCAGCCGACACCGCGTCTATCGCGATCTGGTTGCCAAACAGGAAAGAGTGCTCCGTTTGGTGCAAGGAATTTTGGAGAGCACCGAGCAGAATGCCCTGACACCGGAGCAGATGGCCGGTCTTCTCAGGGCAATGCACGACTTTGACCGCGTTGCGGACCGGTTGGATTCAGGAATCACGACCTCGCTGACCGATATAGATGAGTTGACGGGCCTACTTAACCGCGCGGCCATGTTACGGCATCTTGATCGAGAGCGAGCACAGGCGCGACGTACCGGGAACCCCTTTACCGTTGCCATGGTCGATGTCGACCATTTCAAGAAGGTCAACGACCAGTATGGGCACAGTTTTGGCGATGTCTGTCTCGAAGCCCTGGCAGAGCGTTTTGTCGAAAGTATTCGTCCGCGTGACCAGGTGTACCGGTACGGCGGGGAGGAATTTCTGGTTCTTCTGCCGGATACGCCTCTTTCCACGGCAAAATCAGTTCTGGAACGCTTGCGTCGGCGGGCTGGTGAGCATGCAATCAGCGATGGCAAAATTACACTTAATCTTTCTGTCTCGGTGGGCGCTGCCGAAGCGGGCGGCAACGAGGAACTGAACGCCGTCATTGACCGGGCGGACGCGGCCTTATATCGCGCCAAGGAAGCTGGGCGAAACAGGCTTGAACTGGATTTTGCCGTCAAGGAGTAAACAACCGCCGGCAATACCAAGGATCAATCGTAATGGCGCCACTGAGCATCGTACTGACTCCGGATCGAGGGGTCTTTGTCCATTGATCGGAACACTCGTACGGCAGGATAACCAGAGCGGAGGTGAAAACGATGCAACAGGGAGCACATTTGAAGATACCCTCGAAAACGTTTGTGGCGATCATCTTCGATCTTGACGGGGTAGTCACCGATACCGCCTCCGTCCATGCCGCGGCGTGGAAGCGGATGTTCGATGCCTTTCTCCTGCGGCACGCCGCAAGGGAAGGCATTCCCTTTGAGCCGTTTATCCTTGAAAAGGATTACCTGCCCTATGTGGATGGCAAGCTCCGGCTTGACGGTCTGAGAAGTTTTCTTGCGTCCCGGGGAATTGTACTGCCCGAAGGTGGTCCGCAGGATCCCCCCGATGTCGATACGGTTCTGAGCCTTGGCAAACGCAAGCAGGCGGATTTCCTTAAACAGATCCAGGAACAGGGCGCCAGTGTCTACCAATCCACCGTCGATTTGATCCACAGCGCTAAAAAGCATGGCCTGAAAACCGCGGTTATTTCATCGAGCAAAAGCTGCGCCATGATTCTGGATTCCATGCATCTTGCCGATCTCTTTGACGCCAGGGTAGACGGTGTGGACTCGGAACTCCTCGGAATTCCCGGTAAGCCTGCCCCTGACATCTTCCTTGAGGCGGCCCGGCAACTGCACGTGCGCCCGGAGCGGGCAGTGGTGATCGAAGACGCTGTTTCCGGGGTCCAGGCCGGACGGGCAGGAGGATTCGGCCTGGTCGTCGGCATCGCCAGAGGCGGCGGCAAGGAGGCACTGCTGCAGGGCGGCGCCGATATCGTGGTCGCCGACCTCTCGGAAATCCGTATCAATGGCGAGCCAGAGACGCCAGCGCCGCTGCCCTCGGCCCTGGACGATTTTGCACGGATTGCCTGGCAGGTGGAAGGCAAACGGATCGCGGTCTTTCTCGACTACGACGGCACGCTGACCCCTATTGTCGAAACTCCGGAGCAGGCCGTCATGGCGGACGATATCCGGGAAGCGGTGCTGGACCTTTCCCGGCATTGCGCGGTGGGCATCATCAGCGGCCGGGACCTTGCGGACGTGCGGGACAAAGTGCGGATTGACTCCATTGTCTATGCGGGCAGCCATGGTTTTGACATTGCCGGGCCGGAGAATCTGCAGGTTGCACATACGGTCGGCGAGGAATTTCTTCCCGTGCTCGACAGGGCGGAGAACGCGTTGGCCGCGCAGCTCTCGGCCATCGAGGGGATACTGGTTGAGCGCAAAAAATTCGCCATTGCCATCCATTACCGGCGGGTGGCACCTGAAAACGTGGAGCGGGTTGAAACGATTGTCGATGCAATCGCCTCCCAACATCCCATGCTCCGCAAGGCCTACGGAAAAAAGATCTTCGAATTCCAGCCCCAGATGGACTGGCACAAAGGCAAGGCGCTCCTCGCCCTGCTGGCCACCCTGGGCCTTGATGGCAAGGAGGTGCTGCCTCTCTTTATCGGCGACGACGTGACCGATGAAGATGCCTTCCGGGCGTTGCAGGGACGGGGCATCGGCATTGTGGTCTGGGACCAGCCCTACGAGACCGCCGCTGCCTACAGCCTGAACAACCCCGATCAGGTCCGTGAATTTCTCGTGCGCCTGGTCCCTTTGTGCAGGAGGCTGTCATGAATCCCTGGATTTTGGCATATGACGGGTTCGATCCGCAGGAGGAAAGGTTGCGCGAGGCACTCTGCACCCTGGGAAACGGCTATTTCGCCACCCGCGGCGCGGCGCCGGAATCGCGGGCGGATTCGATTCATTATCCGGGCACCTATCTTGCCGGGGGATACAACCGCCTGCAGACCGAGATCGCCGGCCGGGTCATCGAAAATGAGGATCTGGTCAATATGCCCAACTGGCTGGTCACCGTGATCCGTCCCGAAGGCAACGAAACGTTCCATCCCCAGTCCGCCCATCTTCTTTCCTGCCGCCAGGAACTGCACCTCAAAGAGGGGTTGCTGTGCCGAACCATGCAGTTCAGGGACCAGCAGAATCGGGAAACCACCCTGATACAGCGGCGTTTCGTCCACATGAGCCACATGCATCTGGCGGCTCTGGAAACCACGATTATCGCCCGGAACTGGTCCGGCCGAATCCAGGTCACCTCCAGCCTTGACGGCAGGGTGATCAATGCCGGAGTCCAGCGCTACAGGCAGCTCAACAGCAGACACCTCGAGCCCATCCGGAGCGAGGATGTGGACAGCGAAACGATCTGCCTGCTGGTAGAGACCAGCCAATCCCGGCTGCGGGTGGCCGAAGCCGCCCGGACCCGGGTCTTTTGCGCAGGGCAACCGGTGGAGGTAGAGCGGACGCTTGTCCGGCAATCCGGCCTTATCGGTCAGGAATTTTTTGTCGACGTGGTCGCCAATGAACCGGTAACGATCGAAAAAATCGTCTCCTTGTTTACCTCGAGGGATTGTTCCATCTCGGAGCCCGCCCTGGAGGCGGTGGAGGTACTTGGGCAGGCGGGAAATTTTGCCGAACTCCTGCACAGCCACGTGCTGCAATGGGACCATCTGTGGGATCGGTGCGATATCCGGCTCGATCACAGCGAACGCCCGCAAATGATTCTGCGGCTGCATATTTTTCATCTGCTGCAGACCGTGTCGAGAAACTCCATCGATCTCGACGTGGGAATTCCAGCCCGGGGATGGCACGGCGAGGCCTACCGGGGACATATTTTCTGGGACGAGCTGTTCATCTTCCCCTATCTCAATCTGCGCATCCCCAACCTTACCCGGTCATTGCTGCTCTACCGCTACAGGCGGCTGCATCGCGCCCGGCTGGCTGCTCAGGCGGAAGGATTCAAGGGCGCCCTCTATCCCTGGCAGAGCGGCAGCAACGGCCGTGAAGAAACCCAGCATCTCCACCTCAATCCGCAATCGAACCGGTGGCTGCCGGATAACACCCATTTGCAGCGCCATGTCAACAACACCATCGCCTACAATGTCTGGCAGTATTACAAGACCACCGGAGACCAGGAGTTCCTGGACACCTACGGGGCGGAGATGATTTTGGAAACAGCCCGTTTCCTGGCCGCCATCACCACCTTCAACCAAAAACTCGATCGGTATGAGATCCTCGGTGTCATGGGGCCCGACGAATACCACGACGGCTATCCGGAGGCGGCCGGTCCCGGCCTGAACAACAATGCCTACACCAATGTGATGACCGTCTTCGTGCTGCGGACCGCTCTTGAAGCAATCGAAGCGCTTGCCCCCAACAGGAGGTGCGATCTGCTTGCAACCCTGGCTCTGGAGCAGGAGGAGTTGCAGCGCTGGCAGGATATCATCCGCAAGATGCGTGTCGTCTTCCACGGAGAAAACATCATCAGCCAGTTCGAGGGGTACGATCAGCTCCTCGAGTTTGACTGGGAAGCATACCGGGAAAAATATGGCGATATCCATCGGCTGGACCGAATTCTGGAAGCGGAAGGAGACAGTGCCAACCGGTACAAGGTTTCGAAACAGGCTGATGTGCTGATGCTCTTTTATCTGTTCTCCGCCGAGGAAATCCAGGAACTCTTCCGCCTGATGGGATACGACTTCGATCCAGCAAGCATCCCCGCCAACATTGAGTATTATCTGCATCGTAGCGCGCACGGCTCCACCCTGAGCCACATCGTTCATTCCTGGGTGTTGTCCCGTTCTGACCGTCCACATTCCCTGCATCTTTTATGCAAGGCACTGGAAAGCGACATTGCCGACATTCAGGGCGGCACGACCCATGAAGGGATCCATCTCGGCGCCATGGCCGGCACCGTGGATATTCTGCAGCGCTGCTACACTGGACTGGAGTTTCATGGCGACGTGCTCTACGTGAACCCGTCCATTCCCCAGGAATTACCCCAACTCTCGATGAGAATCAAATACCGGGGCAACTGGCTTGACATTGCCGTGACCCCGGAATCCTTGACCATTGCTGCCAGTCCATGTGAACTGCAACCGACCAAGGTGTCCTTTCAGGGCACAATTTACCAAGTCGCACCGGGGCAGATGCTCATTTTTGATCTGAGCGACAAATGTTTGAAAGATGACCCCAATTGAAGACGATTCGCACAGAGCACGCCAATGACGATTAACCGATCACATGTCATGCCCTTCGGGACCGAAGTTCGGCCGGCCGGGGTATTGTTCCAGCTGTGGGCGCCAGGGGCCACTACGGTCGAGCTGGCCCTGGAGCAAGGCAACGATGTCCCCGCACTTTTCCCCATGATCGACAACGGTGACGGCTGGCATCGACTCTTCTCCTCCCAAGCTGGTAGCGGCTCCCGGTACCGGTTCCGAATCGATCACCTTCTGCTGGTCCCGGATCCGGCGTCGCGTTGTCAGGCCGAGGATATTCATGGCCCGAGCGTGGTGGTTGACCCCAGCGCCTTCTCTTGGCGGGATGGTAGTTGGCGCGGACGCCCCTGGGAGGAGGCGGTCATTTATGAATTGCATATCGGCGGCTTTTCCCCCAGTGGACGTTTTTCTGGGGTGATCGAGCGGCTCGATTATCTGGTCGAACTCGGCGTTACTGCCATCGAACTCATGCCTGTCTCCGATTTTCCCGGCCAGCGAAACTGGGGGTACGATGGAGTTTTGCCATTCGCCCCTGATCGAGCCTACGGCTCGCCCGAGGACCTTAAGTTGCTAGTGCAGGAGGCCCATGCCCGCAAACTGATGATCTTTCTCGATGTGGTCTACAATCACTTCGGCCCGGACGGCAACTACCTATATGTATATGCTAAAAATGGCTTTTTCAATCAGAGCCGTCACACTCCCTGGGGTGCCGCCATCAATTTCGATGGCGAACACTCCGCCACGGTCCGTCGTTTTTTCCTGGAGAACGCTCTCTACTGGCTTGAGGAATATCATCTCGACGGGCTCCGCCTGGATGCGGTCCATGCCATTGCCGATCAGTCCACCCCCCATGTCCTTGTGGAGATCGCCCAGGTGGTCCATAATGGGCCCGGCCGGGATCGTCATGTTCATCTAATTCTCGAAAACGACGCCAATGAATCAAGGTATCTACGCAGAAAAACCGATGGTGCCCCCCCGCTCTACCAGGCGCAATGGAATGATGATTTCCATCATTGCTGCCATGTCCTGCTCACTGGCGAGAAGCTGGGATATTACGAGGATTACGCCGCATACCCGCTCCGCCTCCTTGGTCGCTGTCTCGCCGAAGGGTTTGCCTATCAGGGAGAAATCTCCACCTATCGCGGCGGCCTTCCCCGTGGAGAACGAAGTGATTACCTGTCGCCGACCGCCTTTGTATCCTTTCTCCAGAATCACGACCAGATCGGCAACCGGGCCCTGGGCGAACGGTTGGGGGAACTGACCTCGCCACGCTTGCTGCACATCGCGACAGCCCTGTTGCTGCTGGTACCGTCCCCGCCGCTGCTCTTCATGGGCGAAGAATTCGGAGCCACCTCTCCCTTCCTCTATTTCTGTGATTTCGGCCCCGATCTGGCGGACAAGGTTCGGGATGGGCGGCGGCATGAATTTGGCCGCTTCCCGGAATTTGCCGATCCCCAAGCGCAGGCTAGCATACCCGATCCCAATGCAGCCGCAACCTTCCTCCGCTCCCGTCTCGACTGGCAAGAGGCGAAGAGCGATAACGGACGGAACTGGCTAGGTTTATACCGGACGCTGCTTGCTCTGCGGCAAAAGCACATCATTCCCCGGCTCGGGGGTTTGGCCGGAAATCTGGCCCGATACACCGTGCTTGGCGATGGCGGACTACATGTGTGCTGGACACTGGCAGGGGGGGCACATCTTGAGGTGTTGGTCAACTTCTCCACCAAGCCTCTGCCCCATGGGGCCAACAATGGTGGCGTCGTCTTGTATGCCTTTCCGGGCCTGGAAGACGAAAACCTGCCGCCGCTTCTACCACCGCAGTCCATTCTGTGGCTGCTTGGCGAACACGAGGGGACCTCCTGTGACGAAAAATCGATTTGAGCAGATCTGTGCCCTCGCCGGTATCGAGGTGGCGGACGATCCATCGCCGACCGTTCTGACCGAGGACGACCGGCGCGCCCTGTTGGCCGCCTGGGATATCCTTCCCGATAATGGTGGTTCCATGGCGGATGCGTTTGACCGGCTGCGGCGGGAGCATTGGCAACGACTGGTGGAGCCGGTGCTGGTGATCGAGGAAGAGAGCGACTCCATAGACCTTACCCTACATCTGGACGAGGAGCGTTGCGCTACGCAACTTCACTGGCAGCTTGTCGAAGAGAGCGGCGTCCGCCGGGAGGGGAGCGTCGATCCGATGGAACTCGAGGTTGTGGGCACGGCACAGGTGGACGGCGTCCGTTTTTCGGCCCTGCGGCTCACCATGGAATCCAGGGTCCCAACCGGCTACCACCGCATCATTGTGACCAGCGGCCCCAATACTGATTCCCTTCTGAGGGGGGAATGCGTTCTGATCGTGACCCCGCTCCGCTGCTATTGTCCTCCAGGTTTGCAAGGGGAAAGCCGAATCTGGGGGCTGTCCTGTGACCTTGCCGCCATCCGTTCCCGCCGAAACTGGGGATACGGCGATTTGAGCGACCTGCAGGCGCTCCTGGGCTGGGCTGCGGAAAACGGGGCAGGAACCGTGGCGGTTAGCACTCTGTGGTCGCGGCGGGCACCCGCCGATAACCCGATGTTTTTCCCCCTTCCGTCCGATCCGTCCTTCCCGGACCCCCTCTTGCTCGATCTCGAAGCAGTCGCTGATTTTCACGAGAGCGAGGAGGCCCGCGCCCTGGTCGCCAATCCCGCCTTCCAGGTTCGGCTGTCCCAACTGCGGGAAGCGGATGAGCCGAACCATACGGATGCGGCGGCGTTGAGAAAAGAGGTGGCCGAAGTCCTTTGGCGTCACTTTCATCGCAACCACCTCTCCCCGGAAACGGAGCGAGGTTGGAGTTTTCGCCATTTTCAGGAGGCGGGAGGAGAGCGACTCCGGGCGTTTGCCCTCCATGAGGCCTTGCAGGAACGCCAGCGGAACGTGCCGGCGGATGCGATTGCCGAAAACGCCTGCCCTGCCTGCGGCGACCACGGATCACCCGAGGTGAGCGCCTTTGCCGAACGCCATGGCGAGCGGATCGAGTTGCAGCAATATCTGCAATGGCAGCTTGAATTGCAACTGGCGGCAGCTGGACAGCGTTCGATGGAACTCGGGCTCAAGGTCGGCCTGATGCTGACCATCCCCGCTGGGGTCGATCCGGAAGGCTTTGCCGTCTGGCACCAGCCCTCGCTCTACGGCAAGTCACTGCGGGTGAGAGGGAAGCATGTTGACCCCTGTTGTTCCTACGGGCCACCGGTGCTTGCCTCCAGGATGCGGGCGGTCGCCTACCAGCCCTTCATCGCCATGCTCCGAGCCCACATGCGTTATGCCGGGGCGCTGCGGTTTTCCGCTATCGACTTGCTGTACCGGCAGAGGTGGCAAAGGGGAAACGGCAGCGAAGGTGGGTGTATCTGTATCACCCCACCTTGTAACGACCTGTTGGGTCTTGTCGCCCTGGAGAGTCAAAGAAACCGTTGCCTGGTCATCGGCGAACATCACTCCCCCTTGGCGCCGGAATTCGCCGAGACGCTTCGTGACCGGGGCATACTGACCAGTTGTCCCGGATTTTTTACGTTGACCACCCACGGCGACTGGCGAGAGCCTGCGTCGTATCCCGAACAAGCGGTGGTCAGCGCCAGCCGCAACGATCTCTGCACCCTGGACGGTTTCTGGTGCGGCACGGACCTGGCCCTATTCTCGGCCCATTGCCCAGAATATGATGAGGTAACCCATGAAGAGGCGATTATTGCCAGAACCTCGGACCGGGCGCGCCTATTGGTGGCGCTTAAGCATGCACAGCTGCTGCCGCCGGGGCAGGAGATGGATCCGGTTACCGTTATCTCGCTGACCCCGGCCCTGATCCGTGCCGTCCATGTCTTCCTCGCCCGTACCCCGGCCCGTATCTTCTTGCTCCAACTGGCGGACCTGATGGCACTGGCCGGTCCAGAACCCATACCGGCTTCTCCTCAGCTCCCCCATGCCCGGGTGTCGTTGATCTGGGAAAGATTGACCGATGACGAGGAAATTCGAGATCTTTTCCTCGAATGCCGCCGTGAACGGGTCATCGGTGTGGTTCGTCCCTCGGCTTCGCTGGTCGACCGGCGGCAACATGCCGAGCAGGCCCTGCCGCTGGCCTTTTACCGCATGCAGTTCAATAGGGAGTGCACCTTTCACCAGGCGGCGTCCCTTCTTCCCTATCTGCGTGAACTCGGCATCAGTCACTGTTATGCCTCCCCCTACCTCAAGGCCCGTCCCGGCAGTACCCATGGCTACGATATCATCGACCACACCCAGCTTAATCCCGAGATTGGCACCAGGGAGGAATACGAAGCGTATATCGCCGCACTGGAGAGCAACGCCATGGCGCAGATTCTCGACATGGTGCCCAATCACATGGGGGTGGGATCGGATAATCGCTGGTGGGTGGACGTGCTGGAAAACGGCCAGTCCTCGCAGTATGCATCGTTTTTCGATATCAACTGGCAATCCCAGGAGGAGGAGCTGAAAAACCGGATCCTCCTGCCCGTACTGGGGGACCATTTCGGGGCGGTTCTCGAGGCAGGCGAACTGCGCCTTGGTTTCCAGGCCGATCACGGCAGTTTCTCGATCGTCTACTACCAGCATCGCTATCCCATTGCCCCGAGATCCTATCCCGATATTCTCGGGCACGACCTCCAGCGCTTGGAGGACCGGCTGGGCAGCCAGAACGAGGGATGCCTCGAATTGCAGAACCTGATTGCTTCCTTTACCGGTCTTCCAGGGCGAGAAGAAACCAGCCCTGAGCAGATGGAGATGCGCAACCGCAACAAGGAGGTCCTGAAGCGGCTGCTGGCGAGACTGTGCCGCGAGGTGCCGGAGATCGGGGTATTCATCGAGGAAAATGTCCTGCTCTACAATGGCGAACCGGGCAAGTCGGAGAGCTTCGATGCACTGGAAGCGCTGCTTTCCCGGCAGGCCTATCGTCTGGCCTATTGGCGGGTTGCATCCGACGAGATCAACTATCGCCGTTTTTTCGACATAAACGAGCTGGCAGGTCTGCGCATGGACCGCAAGGAGGTTTTCGAGCAAACCCACCGGCTGGTGCTCGACCTGATCGCCACCGGCAAGATCGATGGACTGCGCATCGACCATCCCGATGGTCTCTACGATCCGGAACAGTATTTTCAGACCCTGCAAGCAGCGGTCAGCGGCGGACCTTTGACTGCTGCGTTATCGAGCTACGAGGAGGCTGGCACTGATGACAGGCGACCGTCGTTGCCCCTGTATGTGGTGGTTGAGAAAATACTCACCGATACGGAGCAGTTGCCGGAGCATTGGATGGTGCACGGTACCACCGGTTACGATTTTTCCAGCATGCTGAACGGTATTTTTGTCGACCAGGCGATGCAAGAGGAGATGACCGCCATCTATCATCGCTTTATCGGCCGCGATATCGATTACGCCCATTTGGTCCATGACTGCAAGCGCCTGATCATCAAGACCGCCATGGCCGGGGAGATCAATGTCCTCAGCACACAACTGCACCGTCTGGCCAAACACAACCGCTCCACCCGCGATTATACCCTCAACAACCTGCGAGAGGCCCTGAGCGAGATTGTCGCCTGTTATCCGGTCTATCGCACCTATTGCACCGACAAGTGTTTCGTCCCCCTTGATAGGCACTATGTGCAACAGGCTGTCGATCGGGCCAAAGCACGGTGGCAAGCGGAGGATACCACCATTTACGACTTTGTCGAATCTATGCTGCTCCTGGAAGCCACGACGCTGTCAGAAGGTGGACAGGGTCAGGAAGCAATTGATTTCGTCATGAAATTTCAGCAGTATACTGGCCCGGTGATGGCCAAGGGAGTGGAGGATACCGCCTTCTTCATCTACAACCGCCTTGTCTCGCTCAACGAGGTCGGCGACGATCCCAATCACTTCGGGCAGCCGGTGACCTCTTTTCACGCAGCCAATCAAAGCCGGGCCGCCAAGTGGCCCCATGCCATGCTCAACACCTCCACCCACGACAGCAAACGCAGCGAGGATGTCAGGGCGCGGATCAATGTGCTGTCGGAAATGGTTGTCGAGTGGGGGCAGGCCTTGGAGCGGTGGCACACTATGAACCAAGTGAAGAAAACTATGGTAGGCCAGGAGTGGGCGCCATCCAACAACGATGAGTATGCACTGTATCAGCAACTTTTGGGGGTTTGGCCCCTGGAAACCATGACTGAAGCGGACAAAGCCCTGTTCCAGGAGCGCTTCACCGCTGCTATGCTCAAAACGGTGCGCGAGGCAAAGGTGCATTCCAGTTGGTTGAACCAGAACCAAGCCTATGAGAACGCGTTGGCCGAGTTCATCGAGCGATTGCTCAATGGAGAAGACTGTTCTTTCCTGGACGCTTTCAAAGCGTTCGAGCAGCACACGGCCCGGTTCGGCATGCTCAACAGCCTGAGTCAGTTGCTGCTCAAGCTCACGTCGCCGGGGATTCCCGATACCTATCAGGGCAACGAGATCTGGCGTTTCTGCCTCGTCGATCCGGACAATCGGCGTCCGGTGGATTACGCCCGGCGCAAGGAGATGCTGAGTTCCCTGCAGCGGTTGTTGGAGGATGAGAGCACCCCCATTGCCTCCCGGTTGCGGGACCTGCTGGACAATGCCCCGGATGGCCGGATCAAGATGTATATCCTGTGGCAGACCCTGAGTTTGCGCCGGGAGCAGCCGAATATTTTCCTGCACGGCGACTATCTGCCCCTCGATGCAGCCGGGCCCGCCAAGGAACATCTCTGCGCCTTTGCCCGAAGGCATGACGAGCAGGTGGTGATTGCCGCCGTCCCCCGGCTCACCGCCACGCTGCTGCGAAAAGATCCAAGCCGTTGGCCGCTCGGCCGCGAGGTCTGGGGAGAAACAACCCTGCTGCTGCCGCAGCAATGCAGGAACTATCGTTTTGTCGATCAGTTGAGCGGAGAGGTCGTCGAGGCCGAGGCAGGGCAGGGGGAGCAGTTGCTTGCGGCCGACCTCTTCCGCTCCTTTCCGGTGGTCCTGCTGGTGGGAGCTGACCAGCGGGTTTGAGCTGGTCGCGGGATGTTTTGTTTGGGTCCCGAAATGCAGGTCTGCGGATCGTTACCCGATCAGGCACCGCCGTTTGGTTGCCAATGCCGCAGTTCTGGGGGGGATGGCAGCATTCATCATCCAATCATGCCGCACCTCTTCCCTTCCAATATTTGTGCAGCTCAATGACCATGGCCAGGGTCAACGACAAGCACAATAAGAGTGCGAGCGTCATTGATTCGACCGGCTCGATCTGCAGGATGCGTTGCATAATCCGTATCTGCATGGCCGCAAAATGCACGGTCAACGCCAACAGGGTGCCGATCAACAGGAAAGGGCTCTTCAAGGGGGAAAGCCTGAAGGCGGAAATCCGTTCGGAACGGCAATTGCCGATATGAACGATCTCGAAGAAGACCATCAGCAGGAGCAAGCCATTGTGACCCTTGGTCTCGGGTCAACCACCGATCTTGACCATCCAGATGAAGGCGGCAAAGCCGACGCCCGCCTCATCGGGCTCAAAGGCCAGGGCGACATCCTGGATGCCGTTGGTCACGAGATTGAGCCACAATAACTGTACAGGCAATAATGGCAACAAAGGCTGATTTGGGTCGATATAGGTCCAGCCGGTCATGACCGTCAGGCCGAGGAGAACAACTTCCGCAGCGCCGGTCGAAACCAACAGATAAATGACCTTGCGCACATTGTCGTAGACAATGCGTCCCTCTTCGACACCGCAACAATTGTAGCGTGAGTTGTGGCGTTACCGACCTGCATCATTGCTCCTTGAGGTTGCTGATATCTGGGGGCCTTTAGTTAACAGAACTTAACACACTCATTAGTTCTTTTCCGACCAAATCCTGACTTCTCAAACAAAAAGCGATGCAAACCAGGTGAACAGGTCCCCGATGAGGAAAAAGTAGGCAGTGGAGAATTCGGTAGGAGGGAAATCGAAAACAGTTTTTCTATTTTAGAGGAACTTTAAAAGCACAGAAAACGCGGTTCTATATCTCCAGCAAGAAGGTGCAGACTGGCGCACGAAATTACAGTAATTTTGGGCGCAATTTTTAGCAAAACACTGCTCGTTTAAGTCAAAATATGCTAAGCGCAGCTAAAATGCAAATAAAAAGAAAAGGCCAAAAGCTCTGTATTCTTGAGCTTTTGGCCTTTATTTATTGGTGCTCCAGGCAGGATTCGAACCTGCGGCACCAGGATTAGGAATCCTGTGCTCTATCCACCTGAGCTACTGGAGCATGGGATTGTGATGTGGTACGACGCGACCGGCTGCGTAATCGGGCATGACGGCTGATTTCAGGGCGATGAAGTTACCGAGTTGCCGGCGCCGTTGCAAGCACTAAATCGCCCCGCCTGCGGGAGTCAGGCGGACTGGCCGTCGGCGAGAACGTCTTGGCCGCTGAACGAGTCGTCGCTGTAGCCGAAATTGACGATGCAGTTGCGGCCAATGCGCGCGTTCGCAAATATTTTCGCCTCTTTGCCGATCAGTGAGATGCCGGTATAGAGGTGTTTGGGAAAGTCTTTGTTGGCAAACGTGAGGTTGTCGCCGATACCGACTACCGCACCTGCGCCAACCTGAACCCGCTTGTCGAGAATCGCCAAGTCGACCACGGCGTTTTCCCCGATGACCGCATCGTCGAAGATGACCGCATTGGTCACCACAGCCCCTTTCTTCACCCGCACGCCGGGCGACAGCACCGAATTGATCACCGTTCCCTCGATGACACATCCCGCGGAAATCAGTGAGGAAGCCACCTTGCCGCCATCGAGAAACCGGGCTGGGGCGCGATCCATGGGGCGTCCGCCGTACTCCGGATTGGGACGAATCTCCCAGTCCTCCGGCGAGATTCCCGAATTTTCGCGGATAATGTCCATGTTGGTTTCCCAGTAGGACTGGATGGTGCCGACATCGCGCCAATAGCCGTAGAAGGGGTAGGCGTAGACCCGGTCTTCGTTGATGGCTCGTGGAATAATGTCCATCCCGAAATCGGCTTCCTTGCGGTCGCGGGCCAGGGTGCGCAGCAGATAGGCGGTATCGAAGACATAGATGCCCATCGAGGCCAGGTTGGTTCGCGGCACCTTGGGCTTTTCCTCCCAATCGACAACCCGGTTGTCGTTGTCGATGATCCCGGACCCGAACTGGTGGATGTCGCGCTTGGGCACCACCATCATGCCGATGGTGATGTCGGCCCGCTTGTGCTGGTGGTAGGAGAGCATGGCGTCGAAATCCATGCGATAGATATGGTCGCCAGAAAGAACCACCACCTGCTCGCTGGGATTGGCGAGGATAAAGTCGATGTTTTGGCGGATGGCGTCGGCGGTGCCCTTGTACCAGTCGGAGTCCTGTTCTCCGGTGCGCGGCGGCAGGATCTTGATGCCCCTGGTCCGGCCGGTGAAATCCCAGGCGGCGCCATCGCCGATGTGCGACATGAGCGAGAGCGGTTTGTACTGGGTGAGCACTCCCACCTTGGTCAACCCGGAATTCATGACGTTGGACAGGCTGAAATCGATGATCCGGTAAATACCGCCAAAAGGCACCGCCGGCTTGGCGCGGTGCCCCACCAGCAGGTTCAGCCGGCTGCCGATGCCGCCGGCAAGGAGGAGAACGAGCGCATCGCCGCTTTCTCTCATTGCAGTTCCTCCCCATCGGGCAGTGCATTGTTCTTCGGCCATTTCGCCGCGTCGATCCGGGGGGCCACCCGGCAGCCGCAGCCGATATGAAAGCCTTCCGGCACACTGTTGTTCCAGCCGATAACACTGACCCTGCTCGGTTTTTCGCACTGGGGCGCACCGACCCGAACATTGTCGTTGAATACCGTGTTGACGTCGCTGACCACCCGGTTAAGGCGAACGCCCTGATGGACGGTGTTGTCGAAAAAGAGGATTGAATCGTTGACCTCGGCCCCGGCCATCACCCTAACGCCGGGGAAGAGGATCGAATTGCGCACCGTGCCGTCGATGATGCAACCGTTGTAGGCCATGGAGTTCTCGAGGCTGCCGTGGGTGCCTATCTTCACCGGCTGGCGGTCGGCGATATTGCGATGGGCCAGGTTGGTGCGGATGCCCCAGGCTTCGAGGTCGATCTTGGGGTCGGGGCCGAGCAGATCCATCGAGGTCTGCCAATACTCGTCGATGGTCCGCGTATACCCCCAGTAGCCACGAAACTTGTAGCCATGGACGTTGAAGCGTTCGCGCATCATCATCGGAATGATGTCGCGGCCGAACTCGTAGGAATTTCCCTGTTGATTCTTTTTCAACACCTCGAACAGCACCGAGGGGCGGAAACAGAAGACCGTGAGCGAGGCCCAACGTCCCTTGGGGTTGACCGGTTTTTCCTCGTAGGAGAGCATACGGCCGCCGTCGTCGAAGTCGTCGGCGATTTCCGCTACGCCAAAGCGCGAGGCCGATTCCGCCGGCACCTCGACAAAGGCCGCGGTCAGATCGGCATTGTGCTCGTTGTGGTAGCGGATCATCTTGCGGTAATCCATCTGATAGATATGGTCGCCGGAGAGGACGAGGATCTGCGAGGGGCCGTAATACTGGATATAATCGAGATTTTGAAAGACCGCGTCGGCCGATCCGCGGTACCAGTGGGGATTGTCGTAATCCTTGAAGGGCGGCAGGATGGAGATGCCGCGGTTGCGGCCGATCATGTCCCAGGCCGCGCCGGTGCCGATATGGTTGATCAGGGAGTACGACCGATACTGACTGAGAATCGCGATCCGTTCGATACCCGAATGGAGCAGGTTGGAGAGGGGAAAATCGATGACCCGGGCAAATCCGCCGAACGGTACGGCGGATTTCGGCCGGTAATGCGTCAACACACCCAGTTCATCGACGCGGCCGCCGGCCAGGATCATCGCCAAGGTCGAGGGTCTCAGCATAGAACACCTTGCAAAGGGGATATCGGCGCCTGCGCCTTGATACGACAGCTCAACCGAGAGGCGCCCGGCTTGGGAGAAGGTTGTTGTGCATAATATGCCCAACCCCGGACAAGGTGCAAGCAATATCTCGCCGAGTGGGGACGAAACCGGCAAGGGACAGCGGCATGGAGGGAGAATGTCGCCTTATTTGAGGTGCTGGGTGGTCAGGCGAATGAGGGTTTTGGTGGTGAATTCCTGATTTTCGCGCAACGGCAGGTTTTTCAGGGGGGATTCCGCGCGCGCGGCCTCCCGGTGGCCGCCGGCGGGGCCGAAGCGGCCGAAGGTGGTCTTGGCGAGTTTGCCGGCATTCTTGCGGTAGCCGTCGCAGCGGAAGATCACCACCAATTTTTCTCCGTGCACGCCGGAAACGATGACCCAGTCGAACCCCTCGACCCGGTTGAAGAAATCGGCGATGATCACCAGAACATCGGGGGTGCTGACCTTGCCGAGATGGACATAGGCCCGGCGATTGCTCGACTTGACCTCGTTGAGGGCGGTGCGAAAATAGCGGAGTTCCGAGCGGCGCAATTCGGTCAGCTCGAACTTGCGCACCAGGTTGAGGTTGGCGATGTTGAACAGATAGCGGAAGCAGATGCTGTCCGAGACCTGCATGTTCTGCTTCTGGAAGTTCTGGGTGTCCACCTTGACCCCATAAAACAGGGCGGTGGCCAGGGCAACCGAGGGTTTGATCCCCGCGGCCCGGAGGTATTCGACCATCATCGAGGACACAGCGCCGTATTCGGGACGGATGTCGATGAAGGCCGCATCCCAGCCAGTGGTGACCGGGTGATGATCGATCACCGCGTTAAAGGTCATCTTTTCGAAGCAAGCCAGGTGGTTGGGTTGGGAGTCGAGCAGGATCTTTTTCGAATAGTCCTTCATGGACAGGGTGTGCAGCCGTTCGATGGGGATCTTCAGGCGTTCCACCATGGTCAGGTTATTCAGACGGCGGATTTCGTTGGGATAGCCGATGGTCACGCTGTGCACCCGGTAGCTGAGGAGGCGCTTGAGCGCCATGGCCGAGGCCAGGGCGTCGGGGTCGGCGTTGATGACGATCAGGACATTGTCGCAGCGTTCGAAAATGGCCCAGAGCCCGTTGAGGCGGGCGACAGCGGAGTTTTTGCTGGCGCTGCGGGTGATGTTGTTGTCGGCAATTTTTTCGAGTCGTTTTTGCATGGACTAAGATCAGAAGAAATACACTGCCATCTCGTCGAGCAAACACAGTGAACGGAATCCTCTCCGCCGAAAACGGCCGATCCGTTGCACGCTGCTCTCGGCGCCACTCTCACGATCGATACAACATCTCATCGGACAACCGGAGGCATTGGGTAAGACTTTCCTCGTCTTCGCCCGTTTGGAAGGATAAAAAACGAAGTGAACACCTTACACAGAGCCAGGGAGAAGTGCAAGCCCCGTCTTTCCGGAAGGATCGCGTTGGTCGCGTAAAAACCGCAATGTCGTATTCCTTGACGGATATCGGCCAAGGGATTACTACATGAACAAGCCACCAGCCGCGAAGGGACACGATACCTGTCCCGGCCTCTGCCACCGGCGGAGCGTTTCCCGCAGAGCATTGACAATCCAGTGATCGATCCCTTCCATGATACTGCTCTATCGTTATATCCTTGCCCATTTTTTCCGCAATCTCGGCTTGATCATGGCCAGCTTCATCAGCATCTACCTGCTGATTGATTTTTTCGAGAAGATCGACAATTTTTTGGAAAAAGGCAAATCCTTCGAATTGATCGCGAAATTTTTTCTGCTCAACATCCCATTCATCATCGATATGATGAGCCCGGTCGGCGTCCTGCTTGCCGGGGTGGTCACCCTCGGGGTACTCAACCACAGCAACGAACTAATCGCCCTCAAGGCCTGCGGCATCCCCCTGAAAAAGATCACCCTGCCGATCGTTGGCGCCGGCATGGCCTGCATTCTTCTGTTTCTCGCCATGGCGCAACTGGTCCTGCCCAAGACCATCGCCACAACCAACCATATCTGGAACCGTGAGGTCAAGGGCAAGGTCCCTCTGGGGATTTATCGCAACGGCCGCTACTATTACCGGGGCCATGACGGCTTTTACTCGTTTGCCCGTCCGGATCCCCAGAAAAACCTCTTCAAGAATTTCTCCTACGCAACCTGGGAAGCGACCTATGCCCCCCGCACCCTGATCGCAGCGGAAACCGCGGTGTGGGAAAACGGCGTCTGGACGCTCGGCACCGGCCAGGTACAGGAAGCCGCCGGCAACCGTTTTGCCACCCGGTTGTTCAAGGAGCAGCGCTTCGATTTTCCCGAGCAGCCCGAGGACTTTTTCGTGCCGGCCTATCGGTCGATGGAACTCTCCCTGGTCGAATTGTACAAAGAGACGAAAAACACCCGAACCGCCGACGAACGCAACAAGGCCTGGACCGAATTCTATGGCCGCATTTCCTATACCTTTCTCGGCCTGCCGCTGCTGCTGCTGGGGTTGCCGTTGCTGCTCCTGGTCTATCGCAAATGGGGCAGGGACCTCTCGCTGGCCATTCCGGTGAGCTGCGCCATGGCCTTTGTCTGCTGGGGCATCTACACCACCTTGCAGTCCCTTGCCAAAGCCGGTTATCTCCCACCGTTGGCGGCCGCCATCTCGGTCCATCTGGTGGTCGGCTGTCTCGGCCTCTTCCTGCTGATGCGGGAGGACACCTGATGGCCAGGCGGGTCGGCATAGTCGGGGTGCCGCCGCTCGTCGTCATCGAGGAGATCAACCGCGAGGGCGACAGCATTGTCGATCTCGACGAGCCGCAGATCCGGGCACCCATCGATCAGACCGCAGTCTACATACCCCGGGTCTACTGCGCCATTCTGCGCACCGTGGTGCTGAATTGCCTGCATTTGCCGCTAGACATGGTGTACATCGACGTCGGTCCGGGTAAATGCGACTGCGCCCTCCATGTCGCCGAGGTGCTGGCCGACATGCTGAAGGTGCCGGTCATCCGGACGCGTAATCGGGATACCCGCGCCTTTGGCCACCCGCTCTGCACCAGCCGTTTGCCGCTCATCGAAAAATTCAATCGGATCACCAAGGGGGTGCAGTCGGCCGCGCCGTATCCGCCGATGGAGGCTTGCCCTCCGAAATGCGGTTTTTGGGGCGTTCCGCCCAGGGATTTTTCCCTGCTGACCCTCTTTCCCGAGACCACCCACGTTTTCGGCTGGACCCGGTGCATGGAGAACAAGACGCCCGCCGATCTGGAGCTGGAGCGTGTCTTTGATCCGGCCATCCCCACCGTCTTCTTTTCGCAATCCTTCTGCGCCAAATCGGCCCTGGCCAAGCACTTGGCGGCCAAGCACCCGCGGGCCATCGCCGTGGATTGCGATGTCGCGGCCTCCAGTTCCACCCGTGCCAAGATTGAGGCTTTTCTCGAACTCTCCGGCATCGAACCGGGGAAAGAGAGGACCCCCTGATGCTGTTGGCCGATTTCGGGACCTCCTATTGCAAGATCCTCGATACGAAAAGCGAAGGCATTCCCCGTATTGTCGCCACCCGCGACTTGGACCGGGCATTCCGGGCCGACTTGGCCACCGGCCATAATGCCGCCCGCAGGAGCCGCAGGAGCATCAACGAGCTGACCGCCCTTGCCAGGGGAGGGCAACGGTTGGTCGACCGCGCCGATTTTGTGCTGCTGGATTGCGGCAGCCGCGATATCAAGTACGTCCGCTTTCGTGGCGGCGAGGTCGTCGACATGGGATGGAATGCCGAATGCGGAGCCTCCATGGGCTTCACCATCGAGTTGCTCTCGACCTATTATCGCCTCGACTACGCCGCCATTCCGCCGCCTGCCGCCGGCTTTTCCATCACCTGCGGCGTCCTGGGCATGAGCCATATCTTCGACGCCGTCGTTTCCGGAGCCTCCGAGGCCGAGGCCGTCGCCCGGTTTGTCCGTGGCATCGCCCTCAACGCCCACCGTTTTGCCCACGAGCCAGAGGAACTCTATCTTTCCGGCGGACTCTGCGCCAATCCGCTTTTTGTGGCCAGCTTTCCCTGTCAAGTGCATCCACTTGGCCGTTTCGTCCTTCTGGAAGGGCTGCGGGCGACGCTCGACGAACTCCCGGTTTCGCCGCTGCTGGGGGCTCAATGAAAAAAGCCGACCGTCGCATGGCGACCGGTCGGCTTATTCATTCCAGGAAAAAGGAAGAGCGAATCTCTTCTCTTATTTCTTCTCTTTCTTTTTTTTCTTTTTCTTGTCCTTTTCTTTCTTCTTTTTCTTCTTGAGCTTATCCCTCAGGGGGCAGCTTGAGCACATCTTGCCTTTTTTTTCATAACCGTGACAGCATTTGTCCTTCTTGTCTTTGCTCATGGCGAACCTCCTGAGAAAAAGCCAAGGATGCGAACGCGCCCAAGGGCTGTGGTTGCTCGGAACACAGTGTAAAACTACACCTTATGACCGGTCCCGAGGGCTGAAAAGGTCGGCTATTCTTTTTTCTCTTTTTCCTTTTCCTTCGGCGGCTGTTGGATCTCAAGCAACTCGACCTGGAAAGTCAACATGGAGCCCGGTTCGATCACCGGCGGGGCTCCACGGTCGCCGTAGGCGAGGTCCGGCGGAATGTACAGTTCGAAGGTCGAGCCGGTCTCCATCAGGGGCAGCGCTTCCTGCCAACCGGCAATCACCTGGTTGACCTGGAAGGTCGCCGGCTCGTTGCGCTTGTAGGAGCTGTCGAACTCCTTGCCGTCGAGCAGGGTACCCTTGTACTGGACCTTGACGGTATCGGTCGGGACCGGTTTGGCGCCTTGGCCCTTTTTCACCACCCTGTACTGCAAGCCGGACTTGGTTTCGACCACGCCTTCCTTGGCTTTGTTCGCTTTCAGGAACTCCTCGGCGGCCTTGCGGTTCTTCTGCACCATGGCCACGGTCTTTTGAACCTGCTTTTCCTGCTGCCGTTTGGCAAAGGTCTGCTGAATGGCGGCGGCATCCTCGGGGGTCAGCAGCGGCTTGTTGCCATTGTAGCCGTCGTTGATGCCCTGTTGCAGTACGTTCAGGTCGAATTTCTCGCCCAAGTCCTTGAAATACTCGCCCAGATCAAGCCCCATGGCGTAGCTCAGTTTTTGCTCATCGGTTTTCAGCTCCGTCGGCTGATCGGCGGCGACGGCCGGTCCGACCGCGAGCAGCATGGCCAGCAGGCCAGGCACATACCATTTCATACAAATCTCCTCTACATGATTGAAGGAACACAAAAGCGTACCCGCCGGCGAAGTGGCGCATGACCGGCCGGGAACGCCAAAAATTGACACACTGCGCGGCAAGGGCGCAGGAGCGCTGCGTTTTTTTTTCCGCTGGTTTAGCTAATCACCCTTTGGCGTTCGCTGTCCACACTTTTTCCTTGCGGCCGGGAGATTTCATAATTTTCTTTTGTCGATCACCCGCTTGGCCTTGCCCTCGGACCGCTCCAGGGTCTTTTCCTCAACCAGTTTGACATCGACCCCGACCCCAAGTTCCGAGGCCAGCCGGCTCTTGATCCGGTCGATGACCTCGCGCTGCTTGCGCATCTCGTCGAAAAAGATCGATTCCATCACCTCCACCAGCACCGTGATCTTGTCGGCGTGGTTTTCCCGTTCGACCACGATCTGGTAATGCGGCTCGGTGCCCTCGACCTCGAACAGCACCTTTTCGATTTGAATGGGGAAGACGTTCACGCCCTTGATGATCAGCATGTCGTCGGTGCGACCCATGACCCGTTGCATTCGTTTGAGGGTGCGGCCGCAGGGGCAGGGCTCGGGGATAAACCGGGTGAGGTCGCGGGTCCGGTACCGGACCATGGGGAAGGCCTCCTTGGTCAGGGTGGTGATCACCAATTCACCGATCTCGCCCTCGGCCACCGGTTCCAGGGTGACCGGGTCGAGGATTTCGAGGAGGAAGTGGTCCTCATTGATGTGCAGGCCGTTGCACTGCTGGCACTCGCCGGATACGCCTGGCCCCATGACCTCGGAAAGACCGTAGTTGTCGGTGGCGACGATGCCCAGTTTCTGGTGGATCTCATGGCGCATGGCCTCGGACCAGGGTTCGCCGCCGAACAGGCCGTAGCGCAGGGAGAGTCCGTTGGGGTTGATCCCCATCTCCATCATCGCGTCGGCCAGGACCAGGGCATAGGAGGGGGTGCAGACCAGGGCCGTGGTCTTGAAATCCTGCATGATCTGAATCTGGCGTTTGGTGTTGCCGGCGGAGATCGGAATGACCGAGGCCCCGATCAGCTCGGCGCCGTAGTGGAGGCCAAAGCCGCCGGTGAACAGGCCATAACCGAAGGCGATCTGGATGACGTCGTTCTTGGTGACCCCCGCGGCGGTGATCACCCTGGCCACCAGGTTCGACCAGGTCTTGATGTCGTTGCGGGTGTAGCCCACCACGGTGGCCTGGCCCGAAGTGCCGGACGAACTGTGCACCCGGACCACGTCGCGCAGCGGCACCGCGAACAGACCGTACGGGTAGTTGTCGCGCAGGTCCTGCTTCTCGGTGAACGGCAACCGCCGGAGATCGTCCAGGGAGCGGATGTCGTCGTAATTGAACTTGAGCTGCTCGAACTTCTTTTTGTAGAAGGGAACATGGGTTCCCACCCGGTACAAGGTGGACTGCAACCGCTCCAGCTGGAGTTGTTCCAGATCCTCCCTGGCCATGCATTCACGTTCCGGTTCCCAGTAGGTCATAGGTGTATAGTCGGTAGGGGTTTAGTTTGTAAGGTTTGTGGTCAGTAGGTTGTTTCGTCTGTAGGCATTTGGCTCAACAGCTCAACCGCTATAGACGTAAGCGACCTACCCAATTTTTTCTCGGCCGAGATAGGCGCGCTGGACATCGGCGTTGGCCAGGAGATCGGCGGCTGGACCCTGGAGGATGACCTTGCCCACCTCCAAGACATAGCCGCGGTCGGCGATGGACAGGGCGGCCTTGGCGTTCTGCTCGATCAAGAGCACCGTGTTGCCCTCTTCGCGCAGCCTGCGGATGATTTGAAAGATATCGCGGACGATCAAGGGGGCCAAGCCGGTGGACGGCTCGTCCATCATCACCAGTTTCGGTTTGGACATCAGGGCCCGACCCATGGCCAGCATCTGCTGCTCGCCGCCGGAAAGGGTGCCGGCCAATTGCCGCCGCCGCTCACGGAGGATGGGGAACAGCTCGTACTGATGGGCCAACTCGCTCAGCACCGCTGCCTTTCCTTGCCGTTTTTGCAGGACATAGCCGCCCAGGAGGAGGTTCTCTTCCACCGACATCGGGGCAAAGACCTGGCGGCCTTCCGGCACCAGGGCGCAGCCAGAGGCCACGATCCGGCCCACGGTGGCGCGGCCGTTGGTCTGGCCAAGAAAACCGATGTCCCCCCGCATCGGTTTGATCAATCCGGCAATGGTATGGAGCAAGGTGGTCTTGCCAGCGCCATTGGCGCCGATCATGGTCACGATCTCGCCCGCCTTGACATGGAGGGAGATGTTCTTCAGGACCCGGAGCTTGCCGTAGCCGGCGTCGAGATTGCGAATCTTCAGCATGGTGCGCTTCGATGGTTCTGCGGTTCAAGGCAACGCTCAGCCCGCGTCATCCTCTCCCAGGTAAATTTTGATGACCTCGGCGTTCTTCTGGATATTGGCCGGGGTATCTTCGGCCAGCTTGGCGCCGAAACTCAGGACCACGATCTCGTCGGAGATGTCCATCACGAGCGACATATCGTGCTCGACCAGCAGCACGGTGATGCCCATGTCGCGGATCGTGCCGATGAGACGGGCGACCTCGGCGGTCTCGTAAATGTTCAACCCGGCGGCCGGCTCATCCAGCAGCAGTAGCTTGGGCTCCGCGGCAAGTGCCCGGGCCATCTCCACCGCCCGCTGCTGGCCGAAGGCCAGACTGGTGGCCTCGACGTGGGCCAGATCCGCGATCTGGAGAAAATCGAGCAGCTCCATGGCCCGCGACCGAATGGCCCGTTCCTCCCTCCAGGTCGAGGGCAGGTTGAACAGCCCGGAAAAAAAGCCGCTGCGGCTTTGCACATGCCGGCCGACCATGACGCATTCCAGGGTGGTCATGCCGTGAAACAGCTTGATGTTCTGGAAGGTTCGGGCCATGCCCAGCCGGGCGATCTGGTGCGTCTTCTTGCCCTGGATTTCCTGTCCCAGGAAGGCGATGGTGCCGGCGGAAACCGGCAGGTTGCCGGCGATCAGGTTGAACAGGGTGGTCTTGCCGGCGCCGTTGGGGCCGATCACCGCCTTGATGCTGCCCGGTGCCACCGAAAAGCTGACATCGTTGACCGCATGCAGGCCGCCAAATCGCTTGTGGACACCCTGCAGCGCCAGCATGGGGGTCTCGGCAGCCCCGCTCATGACCGCCCTCCCTGGAGCAAACGCCGTCCCAGCTCACGTAAACGCAGGCTCAGAATCCCCTTCGGGGCAAAAAGCATCACTCCGATCAGGATCGTGCCGAACACCACATCGTCATGTACGCCGAACACGCCGCGCAGGGAAAGAAAGGTCAAGCCTACCCCCATGATCAGGGTGCCCCAGAGGTTGGTCATGCCGCCCACCGCCACCAGGGCGACGTACCGCACCGATTTCATCACCGATGCCTCGCTTGGGCCGATCCCGCCGTTGAAGTGGGTGAGCAGCACGCCGGCCAGCGCGGCAAACACCGCGCTGAGGACAAAGACCTGGAGTTTGCAGCGGGCGGTCTCGATGCCCGAGGCTTCGGCCGCCTCCTCGGAACTGTGCAGCGAACGCAGTGCCCGACCCATGCGCGAGCCGATCAGGTTGAGCAACAGGGCCATGCCCAGAATGAGGATGCCCCAGGCCAGATAGAAATTGAGGACCCGGTGATCGGCGGCGCCGTTGATCGTCACCGGCCCGAAACCCGCCAGATCCGGCAGCAGGAGAAATGCCGGCACCTCCGAGATGCCGTCGGCCTCGCCGAAGTAAGGCGAGGCGAGAAACACCCGGTAGACGATGGTGCCGAAGCCCAGGGTCGCCATGGCCAGGTAGTGGCCTTTGAGCTTGAGCACCGGCACACCGATGACCAGGGCCACCAGGGCGGCCACTGTCACCGCGAAGCCGCAGGCGGCCCAGGGGGTTACGGTGAGTAGCTGGGCGCCGTAAATATCCTGGCCGGCGACGAGCAGGCCCAGGCTGTTCAAGCCCTGGACAATCCAGGAATCGTGAAAGGCGAACAGGTTGCGGGTGGTCAGGGCGGCGGCCAGGTAGCCGCCGATCGCGAAGAACCCAGCATGGCCGATGGAGATCTGGCCGGCATAGCCCATCATCACGCCGAGTCCGATGACCACCAGCCCATAATAGGCAGCCATGGTCAACTGGGTCAGGTAGAACTGGGTCCCGGTCGCGGTGGTAAGCAGGTGCAGGCCGACGGTGACCAGGCAGAGGGCTGCCAGGGAGAGATTCTTTTTGATGTGCATCAGAAATCTTTCAACCGTGCTGCTTCGCTGGAGCCGAATATCCCGTGAGGTTTGACAAAGAGAATCAGCAAAAGGATGGCGATCGAAATGGCATCCTGAAAGGCGAGCGGCACCACGGAAACCGAAAATGCCTCGATGATGCCCAGGAGGATGCCGGCGGCCACCGCGGCCAGGGAGTTGCCAAGCCCGCCGAGGATGGCCACGGTGAATCCCTTGATCGCCAGCGAGGTCCCGGAGTCGTACTGGGTATAGGTGATCGGCGACATCACGCAGCCGGCCAGGGCACCGATGCCGGCGCTGAGCATGAAGCTCAGGGTGACCATGTTACGGGTGTTGATGCCGCAGAGCTGGGCAGCGGTCCGGTTGGCGGCGCAGGCCCGCATCTCCCGGCCGATGGGCGTGCTCTTGAAAAAGAGGCTCAAGCCCGCCATCATCACCGCGCAGGCGGCGATGACCCAGACCACCTGCGGCGAGATGTGGACGCTGCCGAACGAAAAGGTGGTGATCTCGTTGCCGTAGAAGTAGGGCAGGCTGCGGATCGACTCGCCCCAGACGTGCAGTGCCGATTCCCGCAACAGGATCGAGATGCCGATGGTGATGATGATCATCCGCAGCACCGAAGGGCTCTCCAGCCAGCGGATGAACAGCATTTCGATGACCGCGCCGATGCCCATGGTGATCAGCACCGCCGCGCCGATCGCATAGCCCAGCGGCATGAACGGTAGGAGGGAGATGGAGATCATGCCGCCGAGCATCACAAACTCCCCCTGGGCGAAATTGATGATCCCGGTGGTGTTGTAGATGATGTTGAAACCGATGGCGACGATCGCGTAGATCGAACCGTAGGTAATGCCGGCAAACAGGTATTGAAAGAACAGATCCAGACTCATACGTGCCACGAACGCCGGCGGACGGCTGCACCGCCCGCCGGCGCCAACCTTATTTGCCCTGATAGAGAATGAACTTGCCGTCCTTGACCGTCAACATGGCAAAGGAGTCGATGGTGAGTCCGTTGTGGTCTTCGGGGCTGAAGCTGAACATGCCGCCGACGCCGGCGAAATTCTTCAATCCCTCGACTGCGTCGCGCACCTTGGCACGGTCGTTGCCGCCCTGCTTGATCGCGGCGGCCACCATGTTCATGGCGTCATAGGCATAGCCGCCGAAGGCGGAGGCGTCTTCCTTGTACTTGGCCTCGTATTCGTTCTTGTATTGGCTGAGCAACGCCTTCTGGGGATGGTCGGCCGGGAGGGCGTCGACGACCAGCAGCCGGCCGCAGGGAAAGAGGATGCCTTCGGCGGCGGCCCCGGCGGCCTTGGCGTACTCGATATTGCCAAAACCATGGCTCTGGAAGAGCGGCGCCTGCCAGCCTGCCTGGCGCATGTTCTTGGCGATGATCGCCTGTGCCGGCACCACCGACCAGTTGATCACGGCCTGAATCGAGGCGTCGGCCTTGAGTTTGGCCACCAGGGCGCTCAAATCGGTGGCCTTGCTGTCGTAGGTCTCGGAGGCGGCCACCTTGATGCCGAAATTGGGCGCCATCTTCTCCAACTGCTCCTTGCCGGCCTTGCCGAATCCGTCGTTGCCCGAGGCGATGGCGATGGTGTCGATCTTCTGTCGTTGCATCTCCTCGAAGATCATCTGGGCGGCAAACGAATCCTTCTGCGGGGTCTTGAAGACATAGCTGGCCACCGGGTTGACGATCACCTCGGCGGCGGCACAGGAGATCAGCGTGGTCTTGCCGTCCTCGGCGATCTTTTTCACCGCCATGGACTCGCCTGAGGTGGACGGGCCGATGATGGCGACCACCTTGTCCTCCTCGATCAACTGCTTGGCAAAGGAGACCGCCTTTTCCGAGCTGCCAGCGGAATCCTTGACAATCAACTCGATGGTGTCGCCATTGATGCCGCCGGCCTTGTTGATCTTCTCGACCACCATTTCGGCGCTCCGGGCCTCGGGGCCGCCGAGGAAAGAGGCCGGGCCGGTCACCGCGAAGATCGCGCCCACCTTGACGGTACCCGCCATCGCGGCGGAGAGCGTCGTGGCCAGTACAAGCGAGCCGGCGGCGCACGCCAACGCCCATCGTTTCACACTCCTGTTCATAATTCCCCCTCTTTGAAAATAACTCCGTGAAGCAGAGAAACGGCGCGTCCGGCACGGATGGCGCCGCAGTGGTGCCCAGCCTTTACAGGGCGCAGATCTGTGCGCCGGTCAACAGGGTGAATCCCTTTTCCTGCAAGATCGCGATCGCCTGGTCCATCTCGTCGAACCGGAAGATCAGCACCGCGTTGGCGCCGCTTTTATTGACAAAGGCGTACATGTATTCGACGTTCAGCCCCGCTTCGTTGACCACCTTGAGCACGCTGGCCAGACCGCCGGAGCGGTCTGGCACCTCGACCGCGACCACGTTGGTCTTGCCGACGGTGAAACCGCCGCTCCGGAGCACCTCCTTGGCCAGGTCGACCTTGTCGACGATCAGGCGGAGAATGCCGAAGTCGGCGGTGTCGGCAACGGAAAGCGCCCGGATATTGATGTCGTTCTCCGCCAGGATGCGGGTGATTTCCGCCAGCCGGCCCGATTTGTTCTCGAGAAAAACCGCAATCTGTTCAACACGCATACGATCCTCCAGTGATTAGATTTTGCGCCGGTCGATTACCCGCTGCGCCTTGCCTTCAGAGCGCTGGATGGAGCGGGGTTCCACCAGCTTCACCTTGCAGGTGACGCCGAGCATGTCCTTGATCTCCGCCTGAATCTTCTTGCTCAACTGCTCCAGGACTTTGATCTCGTCGGAGAAGATATCCTCGCTCACCTCGACCAGCACACTCATCACATCCAAGCTGCCCTCGCGGGTGACCTCGATCTGGTAGTGCGGCTCAACCCCCTCGACGCCGACCAGGACGTGCTCGACCTGGGACGGGAAGACATTGACCCCGCGGATGATGAGCATGTCGTCGGTCCGGCCGGTGACCTTTTCCATGCGGATCAGGGTGCGGCCGCAACCGCAGGGTTCAATGAAGAGACGGGAGATGTCCTTGGTCCGGTAGCGGATCAGCGGGAAGGCCTCCTTGGTTAGGGTGGTGAAGACCAGCTCGCCGGTCTCGCCGTAGGGCAACGGTTCGAGCGTGTCCGGATCGATAACCTCCGGCAGGAAATTGTCCTCAAGGATGTGCATGCCGTGCTCGGAATGGAGGCATTCCATGGCCACGCCGGGACCGATGATCTCGGAGAGGCCGTAGATGTCCACCGCCTTGATTCCCAGCTTGCGCTCGACCTCCTCGCGCATGTTCTCGCTCCAGGGCTCCGCCCCGTGGATGCCGACCCGCAGCTTGAGTTGCTCGTGCGAAACCCCGGCATCGGCCATGGCATCGGCGAGGTTGAGGGCGTAGGAGGGGGTGGAGAGCAGCACGGTGGAGCCGAAGTCGCGCATGATGGTGATCTGCCGCTTCGAGTTGCCGCCGGAAACCGGGATGACGGTGGCGCCGAGGGCCTCGATGCCGTAATGGGCCCCGAGGCCGCCGGTGAACAGGCCATAGCCGTAGGCGTTATGGACCATGTCACCCCGGGTCACTCCGGCCATGGTCAGGCAGCGGGCCATGACCGAGGCCCAGAGGTCGATATCCCGCTGGGTGTACCCGACCACGGTCGACTTGCCGGTGGTGCCCGAGGAGGCATGCACCCGAATGACGTCGTCCATGGGGGTGGCAAAGAGTCCGAAGGGGTAATTGTCGCGCAGGTCGTCCTTGGTGGTGTAGGGGAGCTTGCGCAGATCGGCCAGGGATTTGATATCGCCCGGCTTCACCCCGGCCTCGTCCATCTTGCGGCGATAGGGCAACACGCGATCGTACATCCGGTACACCAGTCCCTGCAACCGTCGGATCTGGATCGATTCCAGGCCGGCGCGCGGCAGGGTCTCTATCTCTTGCCAAATCATGGGCGCTTACCTCTCTTTCTGTTCGTGCCGATCAAGCGTACACCGCCGACCGACCGGCGGCAAATGCCTTTTTGTTGACCTCGCGGAACTGCTCCCTGACCGTGCTGTCGATCACCGCAAGGAAGACCTCGGGATCGACCGCGAGGAAGTTGGACATGGCTCCGACCATGGCGACGTTGGCGGTGCGCAGCTCGCCCACCGATGCGGCCACGGCAAAGGCGTCGATGGCCACCACGTTGATGTGGCGGGATTTGAGTTCGTCGAGGATGTTCTCGGGATATTTGGCCTTGCCCAGCGCCACCGCCGGCGGCAAGATCTTTTGGGTGTTGACCACCACGGCGCTGTCCCGGTGGAGATAGGGGAGATAGCGCACCGCCTCCAGGATCTCGAAAGCCACCAGGATATCGGCGCAACCCAGCTCGATCAGAGGCGAATAGACCTTCTCGCCGTAACGGAGATGGGCTTCCACCGAGCCGCCGCGCTGCGCCATGCCGTGGACCTCGCTCTTCTTGACATCGAACCCGGCCGCCAATTGGGCATGGGCGGTCAGCTCGCTGGCCAGGAGGATGCCTTGGCCGCCCACACCGGAAAAGAGAATGTTGCCGCTCTGCTTCATTACTTGGCCTCCTTTTTCGTGATCGCGTCGAACTTGCAGACACAGGCGCACTGGCCGCAGCCGTTGCACTGGACCTCGGCGATCTGGGCAAACCCTTTTTGTTTTTCACGATAGCCGCGCGCCACCGCTTCCTCGGGCGTTAGCGGCGTCCAACTGATCGCCGGGCAGCCCATCTGCACACAGAGCGAACAGCCGGTGCAGTTGGCGAGGTTGGTGAAATAGACCGGTTTCTTGCGCTTGACCTCCTCCGGCAGGAGCACGCAGGGGGCGCGACTGATGATCACCGAAGGCTCGGGAGCCGCGATCTCCTCCTTGAGCACCTTGCGGGTAGCTTCGACATCGTGGGGGTTGACCACGGTCACCCGTTTGACGCCAAGCGCGCGGCACAGCGCCTCCAGATCCAGGGCGGGCGCGGGGTCGCCGAGGATGGTCCGGCCCGAGGCCGGGTTGTCCTGGTGGCCGGTCATGGCGGTGGTGCGGTTGTCGAGGATGATCACCGAGGCATAGGAGTTGTTGTAGACCGCATTCAGCAGACCGGTGATGCCCGAGTGCATGAAGGTGGAATCGCCGAGCACCGCCACGATCTTCCCCTCGCCGGTTTTGCCCAGCGCCTTGCTCATGCCGTGGGCCATGGTGATCGAGGCGCCCATGCAGACGCAGGCGTCCATGGCCGAGAGCGGCGGCAGAAAGCCCAGGGTGTAGCAGCCGATGTCGCCGGAAACAAAGACATCCTTCATCTTGGAGAGGCCGTAGAACAGGCCGCGGTGCGGACAGCCGGCGCACATGTTCGGCGGCCGCATCGGCAGCTCCAGCGGCGCGAAGACCTCGCCGATGGTTTCCGGAGCAATGGCCTTGCGGACGATGAACGAGTTGAGTTCGCCCTGGTTGGGGATCAGGTCCTTGCCGCGGCAGGCGATGCCCATGGCCTTGAGATGGGTCTCGATGAAGGGATCGAGTTCCTCGACCACGATCAGCTCGTCGACCGTGGCGGCAAACTCGCGGATCATCCATTCCGGCAGCGGCCAGACCATGCCCAGCTTGAGCACCGGCGCATCGGGGAAGGCCTCCTTGACATAGTTGTAGGGCACGCCGGAGGTGATGAAGCCGCGCTTGCCGGTACCCGGTTCGATCCGGTTTTCCGGCAGAGTCTCGGCCAGCTCGCGGGCCGCGGCCATGCGTTTTTCCACGGCGACCCGCCGCACCCGGGCGTTGCCGGGGAGCATGACCAGCTTTGCCGGCACCTTCTCGATCGACGGTTCCGGGGTCTCGATGCGTTGCCCCTTCTCGACCACGCCCTTGACATGGGCGATCCGGGTGGTGATGCGCAGGATTACCGGCGTATCGAGCTGTTCGCTCAGCTCGTACGCCCTAGCCATCATCTCTTTGGCCTCGGCGGGATCGGAGGGTTCCAGCAGGGGCAGCTTGGCGGCAAAGGCGTAGTTGCGGTTGTCCTGCTCGTTTTGCGAGCTGTGCATTTGGGGATCGTCGGCATTCAAGATCACCAGGCCGCCGCGCACGCCGGTATAGGCGGCGGTGAACAGCGGATCGGCGGCCACGTTGAGACCGACGTGCTTCATGGTGGCCAGGGCACGCGCCCCGGCAAAGGAAGCGCCGATAGCCACTTCCAGTCCCACCTTTTCATTGGGGGCCCATTCCGCATAGACGCCCTCGTAACGGGCGAGATTGCCCATGATCTCAGTCGACGGCGTACCCGGATAGCCCGAGGCCACCCGAACGCCCGCCTCCCAGGCACCCAAGGCGATTGCCTCGTTGCCGGAAAGCCATACCTTTTTGTCCTTATCGAATGCCACGTCGTTCCTCCTCTTGTTGCCCGTGCGCGGGCTGGCCGGAATACTGTTGCAGGATGTCCCTTGCATGACCGGCGCCGGCTAAAGCGTTTGCGCCGCTGCCAATTCGTAGCTCATTCTCTCGTTGCAAAGGGTGGTGCATCCTTACCTTGAATGGAGCCTGTTAGGCAAGAGTTTTTCCCCCTATTTCCGCTTGTTCGGCAAGTTGTCGATAGGGTTGCGCTTCCCCCTCGCGGTGGCACCGAAACAGGGTCGCAAAGCGCTTATCTGGCGCCGGTTGCTGCTGGTTGGGGCAGCGCCTTGCGGATGGTCATGGTCCATTCCGCCTGCTCTTTGCCCAGATTCGAGGTGGCAGCCACCAGCTCGGCCGATTGCATCAGCTGTACTAGTTCGCGGTTGAGCCGGGAGACGGAGATGTTCTTGCTGGCCGCGAGGATGCCGGCCAGCCAGTCGATCGTCTCGCCGGTCTGCTTGGCCATGCGCTGGGGATAGAGGACAAAGCTGCCGAAATTGGCCGCACCCACCCGACCGCCGACATCCGCGCCTAACTGCTCGTTGACCGAAGCGGGCAAGGCATTGAAGGCCGCCTTGGATTCGAGGATCTCCTTCAGGGATTGCTTGCTGGTGGCCAGGTAGAGCATGGAGTCGGTGAGCACAAAGGCGGGCTCGATCGATTCGCCGGGCAGCAGCGGCCAGGAGTAGAGGGTCTGGCCCGCCACCACCTCCTTTTCTTCGCTGGCGATGCCGCCTTGGGCGATGAGGCGGCGCAGGCCGGTCAAAGCGGTTTCGGCGATCTTGCGGTCGCGGATGCCAAAAAAGAGGGTCATCTTCGGCGCGGGAAACAGGGCGGTGCGGACGATATCGTCGAGGACGCCGCCATATTGGGGACCGAACGCCCGTCCCAGCTCTTCCAGGGAAACCCCCAGATTCTTTTTGAGTTCCGTGTCCATCTCGCGGACTTCTTTCTCGTTGGCCGCCATGGCCTTGGCCAGCATCTCCGGCCGCAGCGACGAGGCCCAGTTATAGGCCAGGACCTTGTCCTTGAGCAGGTGCAGCGACTGATTCGACCCGGTGGCGGCATCGACCGCGCTCTTGATTGTCGCATGCAATTGCTCGTAGCGGTAGCCGGAACGTCCCCGGCTCTCCAGTCCTTGAGCGGTCCCGTAGGTGATCGAAACCATCGACTGCACACCCTGGAGCATCTCGCCGCTTTCCTTGATCTCGGGTACGGTCGCTGTCTTGAGGAGATCGGCGGTTGCCGGCACGTTAAGATAGATCCGACTGTAGGTCGTTGCCTCGGGATAGGGCTTCCAGAAGGTGGTCGCCTCCGTGAAGGTCGCTGCCTTTTCCAGGGAGTTCTCCGACCTGCCGCTGGCGAGGCAGGTCTTAATCGCGGCCGGTGCATAGGCCAGCAGCACGATCTTGCCCTCGGCATAGCCGTAAAGCACCTGGTTCTTGTCCACGGTGATCTTGACCAGCTCCAGCCCGTCCACGGTCTCCCGGCCGACGCTGGCGTTTTCGATCAGCCGGCTCAGCAGATCGAGGGCGCCGGCCGCCGACGTCTGCGCCACCACCACCAGGGAGCGCCGCAAGGCTTCGGCGGGGTTCTGCGCGAGATTGGTTCGATCCGGCGGCAGCAGGGCCAGGGTGGTGTCGTCGCCGAACACGGCGCGGAAGGCGGGATCGTTCGACACCTCGGCCACGGCGTCGTACAGTCGGTCATACTCGGCCGTGTCCTTGGTTTGGCCTCCCATCTCCTGGACCATGGCATGCACCGTGTCCTTGGCGAGAAAACGCCCCAGCGGGCTGGCGGCGAACGAATCGGCGAGGGTGGCGTAACGGGTCAGGTTGATGGTGGCGACCGCGTCCTGGGGCAGAAACCGGGCATACTGGTTGGCCACGGTCTTTTTCTGCATGAGGAAATAGAACCCGGCGGCGCCGGCGGCAACAAGGCAGAGGATAATCCCCGCAATTTTTTTCATGGTGTTTCTCCGGTAAGAATATGATGCTTTGCGCCCGCATGGCAGGCATTCGGTCGCCTCGGGGAGGTCAATCGTCCAGACCCGTCGCTTCCTGTTCGATGGCCTCGATGGCCTGCTGGGCTTCCTCCCATCGCTGATAGGCTCGTTCCAGATGGCGCTCCACCTGGCCGTATTCCTTGCTGACCGCACTCCACCGTTCCTGTTCGCCGTAGAGATCGGGGTCCGCCATCAGGGCTTCGAGTTCCGCCTTGCGACCTTCCTGACGCTCGATCTCCCGCTCGGCCTCCTCGCTTTTCTTCTTCCAGGGGCCGAGCTTTTTATTGAGCGCCTGACGCTCGATCGCTCGTTGCTTGCGCTGGGTTTTCTTGTCGAGGTTCTGGCCCGGATCGACGGTCGCGGCCTTGGGCGGGGCGCCGTCCCGGTGTGTCGGCTGGGCTCCGGAGGCGGGCTGCGACTCCATCTTGCGGCGCCATTCGAGGTAGTCGTCGATATTGCCCTCATGGATGGTGGCCCGGCCGTTTCGGATTTCCAACACCTTGTTGACAAAGGAGTTGACGAAGAACCGGTTGTGCGAGACCACGACGATCGTGCCCTCGTACTGGGCCATGGCCTCCTGGAGGATCTCCTGGCTGCTCATGTCCAGATGGTTGGTCGGTTCGTCGAGGAGCATCAGGTTAGCCGGTCGCACCAGCATCTTGGCCAGCGCCACCCGCGATTTCTCGCCGCCGGACAGGACCCGCACCTGCTTCTCGACCTCGTCGCCGGTGAAGAGAAAGGCGCCGAGCAGCGAGCGCACCTGGGTGATGCTCATGTCCACCGCCGTGTGGTAGACGGTGTCGAGGATGGTCAGATCGCCCGGCAGCTCCTGGGCCTGGTGCTGTCCGAAGTAGGAGAGGATGACGTTATGGCCGGGCTTGATCGTGCCCTCGGCCGGGATCAGGCCGGCCATGATTTTCAAGAGGGTGGTCTTGCCGGCGCCGTTGACCCCGACCACGGCCAGCTTATCGCCGCGCTGGAGCGAGAAGCCGACGCCGTCGAAGACCGTTTTACCGTGGAAGCTCTTGCGCACGCCCTCAAGGCTGAGGACGTCGCGACCCGAGGGGGCGGCCGGCGGAAAAGTGAAGCGAATGGTACGGTCGGTCTCGGAGAGTTCCAGCCGCTCCAGTTTGTCCAGTTGCTTGACCCGGCTTTGCACCTGCTTGGCCTTGGTCGACTTGGCGCGGAAACGGGTGATGAACCGCTCGCTCTGGCGGATCATGGCCTGCTGGTTGTCGTAGGCGGCCCGTTCCAGTTCCAGCCGCTGCGCCTTTTCCACCAGGTAGTGGGAATAGTTGCCGCGAAACACGCTCAGCCGGCCCAGACTCAACTCCCAGGTGACCTGCGTCACCCGGTCGAGAAAAGAGCGGTCGTGGGAGATGATGATCATCGCCCCCTGATAGCCGAGGAGGAACTCCTCCAACCAGGTGAGCGAATCGAGATCGAGGTGGTTGGTCGGCTCGTCCAAGAGGAGCAGCGCCGGCCGTTTCAAGAGTAGTTTGGCCAGGAGCAGCCGCATGATCCAGCCACCGGAAAAACTTTTCACCTCCCGGTCGAGATCGGCGGCGGAGAAGCCGAGACCGAACAGGACCCGCTCGATCTGCGGCCGGATGCGGAAGACATCGCTGCCCTCCAGGAGATGCTGCAACTCCCCCTGGCGGACGAGCAGGCCATCGATGGCGGGATCGCCGGCGTCGAGCAGGGCCAGTTCCTCGCCGACCCGGTCCAGCTCCTCCTGTTGGGCGAGGACCTCGTCAAAGGCCGATTCCGCCTCGGCAAACAGGCTGCGGCTGCCCAGCTCGATGCTGACTTCCTGGGGCAAGTAGGCCACGGTGAACCAGGCGGCGCGACTGACAATGCCCGGATCGACCTCCTGCTCGCCGCACATGATTTTGAGCAGGGTCGATTTGCCCGCGCCGTTGACCCCGGCCAGCCCGACCCGATCGCCGGTATGGATCTGGGCCGAGACGCCCCGAAAGATATGTTTGCTGCCGTATTGCAGGTTGAGGTCGTTGATACTGAGCATGAAGGAAAGCTGGTTAGACTGGTGCGGTTGAGGTTGTCAGCAGTTGATTCAATGCGTCTTTTTGGCAGTTCTCGCGCGGGTGCGAGCAGCGATCGGTGGCCACAAGAAAAGGCGTTTGTCGGTGCGGAGACTCTATCAACCCGACAACCTACAGACTATTCATCTATACAAACCGTCTGCCGTGGTTGTGCGGGATCGACCCGCAGGGAAAAACGATCCAGCAGGCCCAGCGCGCGCAGCCGATGCAGATTGGCGGAGCGCAGCCCCTGGAAAACGGACTGGTCGCGCGCGGCAATCACCAGGGTGACAGGAGAGGATGCGTCGACACCTGCCAGCACCCGCCGGGTACGTTGCAACATCAGCCGGGCCTGAACCAGCTCGCCAAAGGCCGGGTGATAGGGGCCGGCCACCAGCGACCGCGCGAGTTCGTCCGAGGGTTGCAGGCCCATCCGTACCACCCCGATCCCCTGATCGTCAAACCGTTTTTTCATGAAGGCGGTGTAAACGACGGCCCGGCCGAGGCTAAGCGGCCGGTATCCTCCCCGGTGGTACAACCGCTCCAGACCGCTGCCCCGGAGAACCAGCGCCGGATACAACCGGACAAAATGCGGCCGCAGGCGGATGACCTCGGCCGTTGTCCGCCGCAGCGACCGGAAGGTTTCACCCGGCAATCCCGGCAGCAACTGGATGCCCAGCCGCAGTCCCCGCTCTTTGATCTGGCCGGCGGCCGAGGCAATGTCGGCGGCACTATGCCCCCGTTGGCAGCGGCGCAGCACCTTGTCGTCGCAGGACTGGGCCCCGAGTTCGACGATCGACACCCGGTGACGGACGAGCAGGTCGAGGCGGCCGGGATCGATGGCATCGGGACGGGTGGAAAGCCGGATGGTCTCCACCGAACCTTCCCGCAAAAAGGGCTGCACCGCCGCGAGCAGCTCGATCTGCCGTGCGGTGGGCACGGCGGTGAAACTACCGCCGTAAAAGGCCACCTGAACCCGGTTCCGGTTCTCCGGCCGGGTTTGCGCCAACCAGGTGCGGATCGTTGCCTCGACCTCGGCGGCGGTCACCGGTGTTCCACCCTGGCCGCTGATGGTGTGTTGATTGCAAAAGAGGCAGCGATGGGGGCAGCCCTCGTGGGGAATGAACACAGGGACGATTAGGGATTTGGCGCCGTTTCCGCATGGGCGAGGCGCGGTAGGGGGCGGCATCGGAGGCGGCGCGATGGATGACGGCGTGCTCACGTCAATTCCCCGTGCTTAGGCTTTTTTTCGACGCAGATGGGCAAGGGCAACCCGGGCAGCCTGCTGTTCGGCCTCCTTTTTGCTGGAGGCCATGCCCGTTCCCAGCTCCTCGCCCTGGAATTGCACGGCGATGGAGAAGAGGCGGGCATGGGCCGGGCCCTCCTCGTCGACCAGCACATATTCCGGCCCCTCGTTGAACCGTTCCTGGAGCAGTTCCTGGAGCAAGCTCTTGGCATCGGCGCTAACCAGTTGCTCCTGATGCTGCTCGATGTGCGGCTCGAAAAACCGGCGGACAAAGGTCAGCGCCCCCTCGTATCCGCCATCGAGAAAGAGCGCACCGACCAAGGCCTCGTAGGCGCAGGAGAGTATCGAGGATTTGTCGCGTCCATGGGCGGCGTTCTCCCCCTTCCCCAAGAGGAGATAGGTGCCCAGATCGATCTCCCGGGCGCGTTCGGCCAGGCCATTTTCGTTGACCAGGGCCGAGCGGATACGGGTGAGCTTGCCTTCGCGCATTTCGGGAAACCGGGTGAACAGGATGAAGCCGACGGTGAGATCGAGCACCGCATCGCCCAGAAATTCAAGGGTTTCGTTATCCCGGCCATCATCGAGCCGCTCAAAGGCGAAGGAACTGTGAACGAGAGAGCGTTGCAGCAAACGCAGGTCGCGGAATCGGTAGGCGATCCGTTCCTGCAGCTCCTGCAACGCGGCCTCGTTGTCCTGAATCAGGGCCGCCAGCGTGGTTCCCATGGTTTTATTTCCCCTTGTCAAAAAAAAAATCTATGGTATAAGTGCCGCACATTCGGGCGACGTAGCCAAGTGGTAAGGCAGTGGTCTGCAAAACCATTACTCAGCGGTTCAAATCCGCTCGTCGCCTCCAGAAAATACAAGCGGTCACGGATTCATCCGTGACCGCTTTTTTTATTGCCCCGCGTCGGTTGGCCGAAGCGGGTAGACCTGTTCGACGAAATGACTGGCGCCCTTCTTGCCGAGAACGCTGGAGTACAGGACGAAACGGTCGACCGCGAACGGATCGCTGGCGAACAGGCCGTTGATTGCCAGATACTTGCCCACCTTGGAGGCGGGGGTCTGCTGCAGGCGCGCCAGGGTGATATGCGGACTGAACTTGCGGTTTTCCAACTCTACGCTGAGTTGGAACAACCGGGTGGCGATTTTGCGCTGCAGGACCATCAGGGGTTCGCATGGGTCGATACCTGCCCAGACTACCCTGGGCAGCCCACGGGGTGGAAAGAAGCCGACTCCGCGGAGCTGAAGGGGAAATGGGGTTGTTCGGATCTCAGCCAGGGCTTCGCGGATATCGAGATAGGTGGAACCGTCAACTTCACCGATGAAGCAAAGGGTGAGGTGCAACTGTTCCGGCTGTACCCAGCGGGCATCGGGCAGGCCGCAGCAGAGCGTGGCGAGTTGCTCCCGGATATCCGCAGGCGGATCGATGGCGACAAAGAGCCGTTTGTTCATGATTGTGCTTGGTATTCCTGCGCGTTGTCCACTTGCGGAGAGCTGTTGTCTCGAAGATGGGCCATGCTCGTCGGACGCGCGCACGGCGTTCTCTTTTCGATAGAAATGACAGGAAGAGAGATCGTCCCCTGCTTTAACTTCGCCAATCCATGCCGATATCGCAGGCACGGGCGCTATGGGTGAGTGCGCCGACCGAGATGATGTCCACGCCGGTTTCGGCGATGCCGCGCACGGTGTCGAGGTTGACCCCTCCCGAGGCCTCGACGATCGCCCGGCCGCCGATCAGTTCCACCGCCTGGCGCATGGTGGTCAGATCCATGTTGTCGAGCATGATCACCCCGACGCCGCAGGCGAGGCACTCCTCCACCTGCACGAGCGTGTCGGTTTCGACCTCGACATTGATGGTGTGCGGCACCCGGGCCCGCACCCGCCGTACCGCCTCGGTGATCGAACCGCAGGCGGCAATGTGGTTGTCCTTGATCAGCACGCCATCGCTTAAGCTATAGCGGTGATTGTGGCCGCCGCTGACCCGCACCGCGTATTTTTCCAGGAGTCGCAGACCCGGCGTGGTCTTGCGGGTGTCGACAATCTTGGCCTTGGTGTGCTTGACCGCATCCGCAAAGGCCGACGTCAGGGTGGCGATGCCGCACAGCCGCTGCGCCAGGTTGAGCGCCACCCGTTCGGCGCGCAACAGGGTGCGGGTCGCGCCGCCGATGGCCAGCAGCTCGGTCCCGGTTTCGACCCGGCTGCCGTCGGCCACGACACCGGTGCAGGTCACGGTCGGATCGAGCAGGCGAAAAACCCGCGCAGCCACCGTCTCGATGCCGACCACGGTCATGGGATGGCGGGCGACGAGCACGGCTTTGGCCCGGTCCGCCGGCGAGAAGATCGCCTCGGTGGTGATATCGCCGTGCTCCAGGTCTTCGGCGAGGAAATTCCGCAGGAGAGTGTCGAGCAAAAAGGTATCCATATCAGCTCAGTTTGCGCATCCGTTCGGTGGATTCCAGGTTTTTGGCCAGACGGGCACGGAGTTCGGCCTCCTTGTCCCGCTCCTTGGCCACCACCTCGGCTGGAGCGTTGCGCATGAATTTTTCATTGCCAAGCTTGCCAACAATCCTCTCCAACTCCTTTTCCAGCTTGCCCTTGTCCCTGGCCAGCTTTTCCAGTTCGCCGGCGACGTCGATCAGTCCCTTGAGCGGCACCACCAACTCGACATCCTGCACCAGGGCGTGGCCGGCGTCGTTGGCGACCGTGCCACTGGCCTCGATGACCAGGGAACTCGCCCGCACCATGGCCTGGATGCCGGCGGCGAACTCGGTCAGAATCTCGCGTCTGGCCGCATCCGGACAGATGAGCAGGGCCTCGATCTTGGTGCTGGGATGCACCTCAGCCTCGGTGCGGATGGTGCGCAGCCCGGTGATGACGCCCATGAGCAGGTTCATCATGCCTTCTGCCTCTCCGTCCTCCCAAGCCGGGTTGACCTCGGGGAAGGACTCGACCATGATCGAGCCGCGCACACCCGGCAACTGGCTCCAGATCTCTTCGGTGACAAACGGGCAGACCGGGTGGAGCAGCTTCAGCACCTGTTCCAGCACGGTCAGGAGCACCGCCTTGGCCTGACTGCGGGCAGTCTCGTCGTCGCTGAACAGGTCGGCCTTGATCCATTCCACATACCAGTCGCAGAATTCGTGCCAGACGAACTGATAGGAGGCGGAGGCCACCTCGTTGAAGTTGTAGCCGTCGAGCGCCGCCCGCACCTCGGCGGTGGTGGCGTTGATCCGGCTCAGGATCCAGCGGTGGGCCAGGGCCAAGCCCTTGGGATCGGCGGCCAGCCGGGTGATGGCCGGGTCGGTATCCTTGAGATGCATCTGGGCGAAGCGGGCGGCGTTCCACAGCTTGTTGATGAAGCGGCGGTAGCCGTCGATCCGTTCCTCGTCCATCCGGATCTCGCGGCCCTGGGCGGCAAAGGCGGTGAGGGTGAAGCGAAAGGCGTCGGTGCCGTACTGCTCGATCGTCACCAGGGGATCGATGACGTTGCCCGTGGATTTTGACATCTTTTTGCCGTGCTTGTCGCGCACCAGGGCATGGAGGTAGACGTCGTGGAACGGCACCTCGCCCATGATGTGCAGACCCATCATCATCATCCGCGCCACCCAGAAGAAGAGAATGTCGAAGCTGGTGATCAGCACCGAGGTCGGATAGAAGGTGGCCAATTCTTTCGTCTGCTCCGGCCAGCCCAGGGTGGAGAAGGGCCAGAGGGCGGAGCTGAACCAGGTGTCGAGGACATCGTTTTCCTGGTGCAGGCGGGTGGAACCGCAGAAGGGGCAGACATCCGGATCATGTACTTCGACCACCAACTGGCCGCAGCCCTCGCAGGTCCAGGCCGGGATGCGGTGACCCCACCAGATCTGCCGGCTGATGCACCAGTCGCGGATGTTCTCCATCCAGGCGTAGAAGGTGCGGTACCAGGTGTTGGGGTAGAGTTTGATCCGCCCTTCCTCCACGGCGGCCACGGCCTTGGCGGCCAGGGGCTTGACCGAGACGAACCACTGTTTGGAGGTGGTGGGCTCGACCACGGTGGCGCAGCGATAGCACTTGCCCACCGCGTGTTGGTAATCCTCGATCTTGTCCATCAATCCTTGCGCGGTCAGATCGGCCACCACCTGCTTGCGGCAGGCAAAACGGTCGAGCCCGGCATACACCCCGGCGTGCTCGTTCATCACGCCTTTGTCATCCATCACCTTGAGCCGGGGCAGGTCATGGCGCAGGCCGATTTCGTAGTCGTCGCGGTCGTGGGCCGGGGTGACCTTGAGGGCGCCGGTGCCGAACTCGCGCTGCACATGGTGATCGAAGACCACCGGGATGGTGCGGCCGGTGAGCGGCAGCGTGATGCCGATGGCTTTGAGATGCTGGTAGCGCTCGTCCTCGGGATGAACCGCCACCGCCGTGTCGCCGAGCATGGTTTCCGGCCGGGTGGTGGCCACTACCACGTAGCCGCTGCCGTCGGCGTAGGGGTAGCGGATATGGTAGAGCTTGCCCTCGGTGGGGTCGTGCTCGACCTCGTCGTCGGCCAGGGCCGTATGGCAGCGCGGGCACCAGTTGACGATGTAGTCGCCCTTGTAGATAAGCCCTTCTTTATACAGACGAACAAAGACCTCACGCACCGCCTGCGACAAGCCCTCGTCCATGGTGAACCGCTCGCGGTCCCAGTCGCAGGAGGCGCCCATCCGCTTCAACTGGTTGATGATCGTGCCGCCCTTCTCCTCTTTCCAGGCCCAGACCCGTTCGATGAACTTCTCCCGGCCGAGGTCGTGCCGGCTGAGCTTTTCACTGGCCAACTGGCGTTCGACGACGTTCTGGGTGGCAATGCCGGCATGGTCGGTCCCCGGCACCCAAAGGGTGTTGTCGCCGCGCATGCGGTGATAGCGCACCAAGAGATCCTGAAGGGTGTTGTTGAGGGCATGGCCGATGTGGAGCACACCGGTGACGTTGGGCGGCGGGATGACGATGGAAAAGCTCGGTTTGCCGTCCACCATGCGGGCGCTGAAGGTTTTTGCATGCAGCCAGTGTTCGTACCAGCGGCGTTCGACCTCGCTGAATTCGTAGGCCTTGGGCAGGTCGTATTTTTCGGAATGGGATACGTGTGTCGCTTGCATGGAAACTCGTTGTTGTACCGTCACGGCGGATGGCGGATGGTCGGGAAAAGGCTCCTTTAGAGCACACTCCAGGGTTTGGGTATGTATATCTGCGCATAGAGGGTCAAGGCATAGCGGTCGGTCATGCCGGCAATGAAATCGCAGACCTGGCGATGGCGCGCCTGCTCCTCCAACGCCGACTCCACCGGGTTGCGGCGCTGACAGCAGGAGGCAATCCCCTTTTCCGGGAATTCATGTTCCAGAAAATAGCCGTACAGGTCGTGGATGATCCGCTGCGCCTTCTCGAATTCGTTGTGCACCCGGTAGTTGCGGTAGACGTTGTCGTAGAGAAAGGCCCTTAGCTCGTTGATGGTCTCGTTCATCTGCTCGCTCAGGTGCAGTCGGCCATCGTCGGCGGCAATGGTGGTCGCCACCAGGTCGCCGACCATGGCATTGATCCGCTGCGAGGAGCGATCGCCCAGGACCGCGCGCAGATGCGCGGGCAGGTCGTCGTTGTGGAGCATGCCGCCTCGCAGGGCGTCGTCCATGTCGTGGTTGACATAGGCCATGATGTCGGCCACCCGCACCAGTTGCCCTTCCAGGGTGGCGGCCAGCTCCGAGGTGTCGTGCGGAAGGATCGCACCGTACCCCTTGCTGTGCTTGAGAATGCCGTTGCGCACCTCCCACGAGAGATTGAGGCCGCGACCGTCGTTTTCGAGGAAATCGACGATGCGCAGGCTCTGGCGGTAATGCTGGAAACCCTTGGGGTGCAGTTGGTTGAGACTGAATTCGCCGGCATGGCCAAAGGGAGTGTGGCCAAGGTCGTGCCCCAGGGCGATGGCCTCGGTCAGGTACTCGTTGAGCCGCAGGCAGACAGCCATGGTCCGGGCGATCTGCGATACCTCCAAGACATGGGTCAGCCTGGTGCGGTAGTGGTCGCCGGCCGGGGCGAGGAACACCTGGGTTTTGTGCTTGAGCCGGCGAAAGGTCTTGGAGTGGATGATCCGGTCCCGGTCGCGTTGGAAGGCGGTGCGGAGATGGCAGGGCTCTTCCTCGCGCATCCGGCCCCGCGAACGGCTGCTCAGGCAGGCGAAGGGCGAGAGGGTCTGGCTTTCCTGCGCTTCATTCTGCTCGCGGATCGTCCGATGCATGATCGTCACAGCCTTGGGGGTTCAGGGTTGCCAGAGGAGGTAGGCCTTGATGAATCCATCAAGACGGCCGTCGAGCACCGCGTCGACATTGCCCTCCTCGGTGTTGGTGCGATGGTCCTTGATCAGCCGGTAGGGTTGCAACACATAGGAACGAATCTGGCTGCCCCAGGCGATTTCCTTCTTGTCGCCCTGGATGTTTTCCTGGGTGCGCTGCTGTTCCTCCTTCTCCCGCTCGAACAATCGCGCCATCAGCATTTTCATCGCGGTCGCCTTGTTGCTGTGCTGGCTGCGCTCGTTCTGGCACTGCACCACGATGCCGGTGGGGAAGTGGGTGATGCGGATGGCCGAGTCGGTCTTGTTGACATGCTGGCCGCCCGAGCCGCTGGCCCGGTAGGTGTCGATGCGGATGTCCTTGTCGTTGATCTCGATGGCGACATCGTCGTCCAGCTCGGGCATGACCATTACCGAGGCAAAGGAGGTGTGGCGGCGGCCACTGGCGTCGAAGGGCGAGATGCGCACCAGCCGGTGGATACCGACCTCGGAACGCAGGTAGCCGTAGGCGTATTTGCCCTTGACCATGATAGTGACGCTCTTGGTGCCGGCCTCGTCGCCGGGCAGCAGGTCGAGGATATCGGCCTTGAAGCCCTTGGTTTCCGCCCAGCGCAGGTACATGCGCAGCAGAATCCCGACCCAATCCTGGGCTTCGGTGCCGCCGGCGCCGGCGTGGATGGTGAGAATGGCGTTGTTGGCGTCATGCTCGCCGGAAAACATGCACTCCAGTTCGACCAGATCGATACGTTGGCGCAGACTGTCCAAACCGGAAACGACCTCCTGGTAGGTGCCCTCGTCGTTTTCCTCCTTGGCCAGGTCCAGGAGCATTTCGGCGTCCTCAAGGTCGCCGAAATTTTTCTCCCAGACGCCGATCAGATCCTGCAACTGGCCCAATAGGCGCTGCACCCGTTTGGCTTCGGCCTGATTATCCCAGAAATTGGGACTGACCGTCTGCCGTTCGAGCAGCTCGACCTGTTCGCGTTTGCCGTCTAAGTCAAAGATGCTCCTTGAGCACGAGCATCCTGCCCTTGAGGCTGTCGAGCAGTTGTCTGGATTCCGCAGATTCGGTTACATCGGCCATGGTCCACCTCACTGAAAAAAAGAAAAGGCAACGAGAGTGCCGTGGGCATCTCGTCATCCGTGAAAGCGTAAAGGGCTTGACCGGTCTTCTGCCATCGACCCGCCAAGCCGCTCCGGAAAAGTCCATATACTAAACAGAAATGGCGCAAGTCTCAAGGAGGAAAGGAATGAGCTGGGGTGAAAAACCGGGCGAGCCGGGCGTGGGTTGGACCGTGCGGGAGCAGCTAGGCGACGGTCAGCGCTCGCTTCTGGAGCGAAGGACCAGCATCAACGGAACGAGAAAAGCGCAGACAGCGCCAAAGCGAAAGCCGCCGCGATTGAACACCGTGGTCAGGCCGAGCATCGGCGCCTGCGCGGTCAATGCCGCCTCGGTAAAAATGTCGCTCTGCGCGGTGATCCGTCCCAGGGGATCGATACAACCGCTGATGCCGGTGTTGGCAGCCCGGATAAGGGTTCGCTTGTTTTCCACTGCCCGAAACACCGCCATGGCCATGGACTGATACGGGGCGCTCGACCGGCCGTACCAGGCGTCGTTGGTGATGTTGACCAGCAGGTTGGCGCCGCGGACGACGCTTTCATGGGCGATGGCGGGG
>Ga0074195_1000753_pt1 | contig 56368 bp, 51 predicted proteins | sample EPASupsiteHSE623_FD_64525 | JGI IMG/M metagenome (GOLD analysis project Ga0074195, IMG submission 64525) | Bioremediated contaminated groundwater from EPA Superfund site, New Mexico - Sample HSE6-23 | ecosystem: Environmental > Aquatic > Deep subsurface > Groundwater > Contaminated ...
CCAGATTCTGTTCAGAGTCTCCTTGTCGAACAACAGGTCGTCCCTTCTTGTACTGCTCAAAGTAACATCAACAGCAGGGAACACCCTCTTGTTAGACAACTTCCTGTCCAGTTGAAGTTCCATGTTACCGGTTCCTTTAAACTCCTCAAAAATAACCTCATCCATCTTTGAACCGGTCTCTGTCAAAGCTGTAGCAAGAATTGTTAGTGAACCACCGTTCTCGATATTTCTTGCTGCACCAAAGAAACGTTTTGGTTTCTGAAGGGCATTTGCATCTACACCACCACTAAGCACCTTTCCTGACGCCGGTTGAACAGTATTGTATGCTCTTGCAAGACGAGTTATTGAGTCAAGCAGGATTACAACATCATGCCCGCATTCTACTAGTCTTTTTGCCTTTTCCAGAACAATGTTGGCAACTTTTACATGTCTTTCCGCTGGTTCGTCAAATGTAGAGGCAACAACCTCTGCCCTTACGCTGCGTGACATATCTGTAACCTCCTCAGGACGCTCGTCAATTAGCAGTACAATCATATAAACCTCTGGGTGATTGGCAGCTATGGCATTTGCAATATCTTTCAGCAAAACTGTTTTACCAGTTTTTGGCTGTGCCACAATTAGCCCCCTCTGTCCTTTCCCGATTGGAGCGAACAGATCGACAATTCTCGTTGACAGATTATTGTGTCCGTTCGATGTAATATTGAATTTCTCTTCAGGGAAAAGAGGTGTAAGAAAGTCAAACGGAACCCTGTCCCTTATAAACTCAGGAGATCTGCCATTGATCTGACTCACCTTTACAAGAGGAAAATATTTATCACCCTCTCTTGGTGGCCGGATTTCACCTACCAGTGTATCTCCGGTTTTAAGTCCGTAAAGTTTAATCTGTGATTGAGAAAGGTAAATATCATCCGGTGAATTAAGATAATTGTAGTCCGACGAACGTAAGAAACCATAACCGTCCGGCATAATTTCAAGTACTCCGGTAGCTTCCACAACACCTTCGAATTCAATCTTCTTTGCTACTGGTTCTTTAACTCTTCTATCTTTGTTTTCTTCCGGATTAAACTGATTCGGCTGTTGATTCAAATCTTCTTCAGCTACATTGAAAATCTGACCCTGAACCTGCTGCCTGTTGTCTTTATTCTCTTTTGTGAATTGAGCCCTTTTATGCTCTCTCTGAGGGTTCTGGTTAGGATTCTGATTAGGGTTCTGGTTGGAATCAAGAGGTTGCCCCATATTCTGCTGAGACTGATTCGGATTTTGATTCGGATTTGGTCTTTGGTTTGGATTAGGTCTCTGATTGGGATTTTGCCTCTGATTAGGGTTCTGGTTAGGATTTGGTCTTGGATTCTGATTAGGGTTCTGATTAGGATTCTGGCTTTGTCTTTGAAGTTGGTTCGGATTAGGAACCGGAGTTTGCTTTACAAAGTTTTCCGGTTGCTCGTTACTTACTACTATATCTTTAACTTCTGCTTCTGTAATAATCTCCCCAGTAACCGTCTCCTCTTGTTTCTTAACAATTACCCTCGCTTCCTTAATCTTAGGATTTCTTCTGACCTTTGGAATCTGTTTTACAGTATCGTTTTTAGACTCCTGTGCTGCCGGTTTCTCTTCACTTTGAGGAGCCTGTTCACTTTTTACACTCTCTTTATCGGCAGTTGCTTTCATTGCCGGTTTTACCCTCTGCTTCTGTTTCTGCACAAGAGGTCTCTTCAACAGAGGTTCATTTGATATGCTTCCCTGCTTAGCCTGCTCATCCAAAATCTCATAAACCAACTCCTCTTTGGAGAAACTTTTAGCTTTATTTACATTAAGCTTTTGTGCAATAGCAATTAAGTCATCCTGACTCATCTTGCTCAATTCTTTAATATCGTACATTTAAATTGTTGTAGGGGTATAGATTTATCTGAAAAGAAAATCGTGATCTGCCGCAAATGTAGAGATATTCTCCACAAAAACAAAAAAAAGCAGACAAATCGCCTCTTAATCTATCTTGCTGCTATGACATCAATCTCCACCAAAGCTCCTTTTGGAAGAGAGACAACAGCAAATGCCACCCTTGCAGGATAGGGCTCTTTATAAAATGTGGCATAAACTTCATTCATAACAGCAAAATCCTTCATATCGGTCAGATATACAGTAGATTTAAGAACATTATCGAAGCTGCATCCTGCCTCTTCGAGTATATAACTGATATTCTTTAAAACCTGAACGCATTGTTCCTTTATACCGCCAGGCACGAATTCACCTGTTGTGGCATCTACCGGTAATTGTCCGGACACAAATATCAGACCATTTGATTCAACTGCCTGACTATAAGGTCCGACAGCCTTTGGGGCTTTAGAAGTTGAAAAAACTTTTTTGTTCATAATTGATTATTTTTATTAAAACCTTCTGTCCCAGTAGCTGGCATTTCTCTTATATTGTAACAGATCTGCCAGGGCAGAGGCCTTTGCATTGATTCTGAAACTCCAGCTCTCCCATATACCTCCGGGAACCCACGAGACTGAAATCTGGAAACAGTGAAGATCGTATGTAGCGCTAAACTGGGTTGTTGTTAATTTTAATTTCATTACATCCACACCAGTATTGAGATTAACGTTAAGGTCGCGGCCCATTCTCACCTGGGCAGAGATTCCCAGTGTCTGGGTGTGGTTATGCAGGGTTTTCAGTTCCTGACTTGCATACTGATAAGACTTACTGTATGAGTAGTTATAATTTACATTAACCGACCATGGAAGTGATGGGTCGAGATAATAGACCCAACCTCCCGGAATGTATTCACCTGTTACAGGATGGTTGTATATTTTTGTATACATAGATCGTTGGTCTTCATGGCTCCCCGTCTTACCTGATGTGTTTTTATTGCCCGAGTCACTGCTGCCTCCCCCTCTCTCTCCCTTGCCGGAAAACTGATAAGAGAGCGACACACTTCCGTTCATCAATCTGGCAAGATTGAATCCACCCTCCTTTACAATATTGAACTGTGCAATTCTCCGACCCTGTCCGTCAACGGCATAGGGATCAAAATTCGCATTGGCACTAAAACCAAGCTTCTGCATAATTGTAGTACCAAGGCTTACAGATATGTTTGAAAGCCTCATTGAGTCAGCAAGAAAGTTATAAGACCCGGTAAAGTTCAGCTGATCAATCAGTTTAAATTTTCTGGTACCTCCGTTTGTTGTGTCTTTATCATCTCTTACTTTGGCTTCCAGATTATTTCCTACGGAGAAACCCAGTCCCGCATTCCTGCCTTTTCCGGGGTATCCGTAAATCAATCCTTCGTACTTGTTGTACTCTTGTTCGTGCTGAACTCCCTGATCGTCCAGATAAGACAAGGTTCTGTATCCGTTAGAGGGTGTACCTAGTTCCGGTTTGTAGCTGAAGCTCAGAGAAGGGGTTATCATGTGCCTTATTGCCTGCAGTTTACCTCTCTTACCAAAATTAAATATACCGTATATTCTGGTACTCATAGATATAGAAGCTGCAAAGTCCTGTGTTATTCCAAAATTGCTGAAGATATCAGATGTATTGGTTTCCACCACCTGAGTCTCTTCATTGAACTGTTTGTCTGTGCTCTGAAAGTACCAGTTCATTCCGTAACTGATACCCGGAGAGAATTGAAGATATTTAAACAGATTGAATGACGGCAGTCCTATGCTGAAGTCATGTTTCATGCCACTTCTGAACTTTGACATGAACTCCGGTCCTCCGAACTCCTTAGCCTTGAAGTTTATTTTATTGTCAAGTGCTGTATTGTAGCCGAAAGTTATCTTTTCGTAAAAACGCTCCTTACCCGCAGCATCTACCCTCTTGAACGGATATATCCTGTTTAAAGAGAATGTAAAATTCGGAAGTGTGAATGCATATGAACTGTCCAGTGAATTCTGACTGTGCAGGAGGTTCAATGAAAAGCTGTAAGGTTTGCCGGCATAAGTTTTTGAATATGAAATAGAAGAAGAAATCTGATTCTGGAGACTTTGTTGTATTTCGTCTGAGTTATATCGGTTGTTCAGAGGAGTTGCAAAATTCACAGATGCCCTGAAAGAGGTACCGGGCCTTGCCTTTGAGTCCTGAGAGTGGCTCCACCTAACAGAAAAATCTTTTGAACTGTAGTAGTCGGCACTCCCCTTCTCTCCTGTCTGATTGTATGAATAATTGAGGCCGAAACCTCCGTCAAACTTGTATCTTTTCTTGTATCTGCTCTCTACTACCACATTATAAGACCCCAGAGAGTAAAGGTCGGCAGTCACCGATGCATCGAAATGGTCGCCGAAGACAAAATAGTAGCCTAGTCCCTTAAGTCCGAATCCTCTTGCTGCTTCTTCATTGAATGTAGGTATCAGAATACCACTCGTTCTCTTTATCTGATTGGGAACAAAACCGAATGGCAGGGCAAATGGTGTGGGGACATCTTCTATTACAACGTATGCTGGACCGAAAACAGTCATTTTGCCAGGCATAACTTTAGCATTTGTCATCTGGAGGTAGAAATGCGGGTGCTCCAGATCACAGGTTGTATACATACCCTTCGATATATTTATGGAGTTGTCCGGCATCTTCTTCAATATCTTCCCATGCAGGAACCCTTCCGACTCCTGAGTTATCATGTTTGTAATCTTGGCCTTTCTGCTCTCAAAGTTGTAATAGACGGTTTCCATCTCACGCTCAATCGACCCCTCCTTCATTTTTGGCTTGCCCTGCAACACCCCCGCTGTATCCTTTATTCCCGATGCAAAAACAGTTTTTGTATCCAGATTGTACTCCATATAGGCCGACTTTAGTTCAAGGTTTCCATACCTTACAGTAACATCGCCGTAGTAGTAGATTATTCTTTTCCCATTTGAGAAGTCCTCGACAATGGAATCCTTTGCACCTGAATAGGCAGGCATTGTTATGGATGCTTTCTTCCTGGCAAGTGAATCGGGTTTAACTGCAATTGTATCTTTGGCGGCACTCTTTATATCCTGCATGACCGGACGCGAGTAAACAAGCACAGATATGTGAATGGAAAAAGCAATCAGGAATAACTTAAAGATGTTTCTGCGAGAGACCAAAATGGAGAAAGTTTAAATAAATTATTACTACTTTTGTAGTCTGCAAAGTTAAATATATTTAGCAACAATAATGCCATTTAGATTACTTTTAACAATATTTTGTCTATTCTTCATATCCTTAATTAATGCGCAGGAGAATCAATCTGTAAAAATAAGAAAGGTGGTCATAGATGCCGGTCACGGTGGTCATGATGCAGGGGCGGTGAGTCCCGACAGAAAGGTATATGAAAAGAATATCACGTTATCGGTTGCCCTTAAGCTTGGAGCAATGATAAAAGACAAATATCCCGGTATTGAAGTAATCTATACCAGAACCACCGACAAATTCATACCTCTGATTACTCGTACGGAGATTGCCAACAAGCATCAGGCTAATCTGTTTATATCGATACATGTCAATTCTGTAAAAGCCAGATCGGCTTCAGGATCTGAAACGTTTGTAATGGGGATGGATAAAAGCAGCTCAAACCTTGAGGTGACTATGAGGGAAAACAGTGTTATTGCATTGGAAGGTGATCGCGAATCAAAGTATGAGGGTTTTGACCCAAAAAACCCCGAATCATACATAATATTCAGCCTGCTTCAGAATGCTCACCTGGAACAGAGCCTGATAATGGCATCGTTAATCCAGAACCAGTTTTCAAAAGGAGTTATTAAAACAAACAGAGGAATAAAACAGGGAGAACTTCTGGTTTTATGGAAGACAACCATGCCGGCGGTTCTTGTAGAGCTGGGGTTCATCTCCAATTACTCAGATTATAAGATACTTATTAACAATGATAACCATTACAGGTTTGCCGGTAGCATCTTTAAAGCATTTGAAGAATTTAAGCATCAATATGAATATGGCAGCAAAATTGTTGCAGATACAACAAAGGATGAACTTATAGCGACACCTATAATAATAGAAGAGCCAAAAACAGAAACGACAAAAACAGAGTCAGCCAGTTACAGAATTCAGATCCTTGCCGTAAACAGGATATTGCCAGAAAATTCACCCGACCTAAAAGGTGAGAGAAACGTAAGGTTTATAAGGGTCGGTAAATTTTACAAATACAGTATAGGAGATTATGAATTTCCGGGAGAGGCGGAAAAAGAATTGCCCCTTATAAGAAAAAAATTTCCACAGGCATTCATTATAAAAGTAGAAAAAGGGACTATTGTCCCATTATAAAATAATAACTCATTTTATGAAGATTAAATTCACCAGAGAACAGAAAATTGGTCTTTTTGCAATACTTACCTTATTTGCTTTATATGTGGTTATCAACTACCTGAGAGGCGAGGATCTATTTGGCAAGAGCAATGTGTATTATGCAAGATACGAGAGTGTAGAAGGAGTAAACACTACCGGACCAGTATTTATAAAGGGACTGAAGGTAGGCACGATAGAGTCTATCGAATATAGAGAGAAGAGTAATAATTTTCTTGTAACATTAAAGATAGATTCAAAATATAAGATTTCTGACAGCTCTGTGGCGCAGATCTACAGCTCCGACATACTGGGCGGAAAGGCAATAAGGATAAACATGGCGCAGGGAACAAAGGTTCTTGTTGATGCAGACACTCTGCTTACATCCATTGAACCAGGTATGCTTGATATGCTTAGCAACGAACTTATCCCCCTAAAAAACCAGGCAACTGCACTTATTGAGAACATGAACAAGACCTTCGATAACGTTAATGATGTATTAGACAGCAATGCAAAGGATAACCTTGCCAAATCTCTGGAAAATCTTAACAAGACTCTCAAAAGTGTAAGGTCCATCGCTCAGAATCTGGAAAATAACGGACCTGAGATCTCCTCTATACTGGATAACCTCGATAAAATATCAGCAACATTAAACGGTAGTGCGGGACATCTCGACTCATCACTAAAGAATTTTTCAGAAATTACCGATTCTCTTAAGAAAGCAGATATTGCCGGCACGATTGAATCACTGAAAATGCTTATTATGGATGTCAAAAATCCGAAAGGTAGTCTGGGAAAACTTATCAAAACTGACTCCCTGCACAACTCTATTGATAGCCTGCTGAGAAATCTGGATGTTTTGGTGACAAATATAAATAGAGACCCCAAAAAGTACATAAAAATTTCTGTATTTTAAAATTTATTTTTGCTTTATTTCGCTGATATTGAATATATTTTTTTCTTAAAAAATTTTTGTATTGAATAACAGCTATTTGAAAAATAATTGAAAATTCCTAGTATAAATTTGTTTTTTTTTAAAGAATTTATCCCCATTTTTGTTGGGCAATCTAAACTTAAATCTTAATCATGACTGAAACGCAACATTCTATTGTGTGGGATAATTGTCTGCAAATCGTAAAAGACAATATCCCCCCTCAAAGTTTCAGGACGTGGTTTGAACCAATTAAAGCAGTCAAACTTCTGGGCAATGTTCTTACTATTGCGGTCCCGTCTCATTTTTTCAGAGAATTTCTTGAAGAACACTACATTGACCTTATTAGTAAAGCATTAAAACGTGAACTTGGCAAGGATGCAAAACTTGAGTACAATGTAAAGGTTGTATCGAACGAAGCTGCTGTTCAGATTCCGCAACAATCATCTGCAGAAATAAAGAACAAATCCATACCGTTTCCAAATCAGGCTGGTCTTATTGCAAATCCGTTTGTAATTCCGGGACTTCAGCAACTTCATATAGATCCCCAGTTAAACCCTAACTACAGCTTTACCAATTTTATTGAAGGAGAGTGCAACAGACTCGCGCGTTCTGCTGGTCTGACAATTTCTGCCAATCCTGGCAAAAGTGCATTCAATCCACTGTTTCTCTATGGAGGTTCAGGATTAGGTAAAACCCATCTGGCACAGGCTATTGGTATATCAATAAAAGAAAAATTCCCGGACAAGATAGTCCTCTATGTAAGTGCAAACCGTTTTCAGACTCAATTCATGGATGCCGTGAATGTGAAAAATAAACTTACAGACTTCCTTCACTTCTACCAGATGATAGATGTACTCATAATTGATGACGTACACGAGTTTGCGGGAAAATCCGGTACCCAGAACGCCTTTTTCCATATTTTCAGCCACCTTCACAATCTTGGAAAACAGCTTATTCTTACATCAGATAAGGCTCCGGTTGACCTTCAGGATCTTGAACCAAGGATGCTGTCCAGGTTCAAATGGGGACTTTCAGCAGAACTTATTCCTCCTGATTATCAGACAAGAGTGGCAATTTTAAAGGCAAAAAGCTATAACGACGGCATTACTCTACCAGATGATGTTATCTCCTACATAGCATCCCGGGTAAATACAAACATACGTGAAATTGAGGGCACACTCATATCACTTCTTGCACAGGCTACACTCAACAACAAAACCATAACTCTTGAACTTGCAGAGGCCCTTACAGAAAAACTGGTAAGCAAAAACAGGAGCGAAATTTCTGTCGGCAAGATCCAGAAGACAGTCTGTGAATATTTTAAAATCAGTCCTGACCTTTTCCTGTCAAGCTCCCGCAAGCGCGAACTGGTACAAGCAAGGCAAATAGCCATGTTTCTGAGCAGAAACCTTACAAATAGTTCGCTTGCCTCCATTGGGTCACAGACAGGCGGAAGAGATCACGCAACAGTACTGCACGCCTACAACACCGTATGCGACCTTATAGACACAGACAGGTCGTTCCGCAAGTACGTAGTTGACATAGAGAAGCAATTAAAGTCATTTTAACATGGAATCATCAAAAGTTTTTTCTTTCTTTTCGGAAATCTGTCAAATTCCAAGGGAATCAGGTCACGAAGAGCATATAATAGCCTATTTGCAACAGTTTGCAAAAGAGAGGACACTCGAATGCAAGACGGATAAGGCGGGGAATGTCCTCATTTGCAAGCCTGCTTCATACGGAATGGATAAAGCACCTGTTGTTGTGCTTCAAAGCCATTCAGACATGGTTTGTGAAAAGAACAGCGACAGCAATCATGACTTTGCAAAGGACCCGATAAACGTAACAGAAGAGAACGGATGGCTCATAGCCAAGGAGACAACCCTGGGTGCAGATTGCGGAATTGGCATGGCTGCACAACTTGCAATACTTGACGACGAAAACATTGTCCACGGACCTATCGAGGCTCTCTTTACAACGGAAGAAGAGACTGGACTGACTGGTGCAAAATCGCTTAAGCCCGGATTTTTAACCGGAAAATACTTGATAAACCTGGATTCTGAAGATGAAGGGGAGCTTTTCATCGGCTGTGCCGGAGGAATAGATACTACAGCCAGGTTTAAGTTTAAAAGGGAACCTGTTAACTCCGGTGCCATTGCTTTGAAGTGTGGATTCTACGGTGCCACTGGAGGTCATAGTGGCGACGATATTGAAAAAGGTAGGGCAAATGCAAATCAGCTTCTTGTCCGTTTCCTTTATCAGGCAATGGAAAATCACGACATTTCTATCTGCTGCATTGATGGTGGAAATAAAAGAAACGCAATATCAAGAGAGGCATTTGCAATAATTGCCGTAAAACCTGAGGATAAGGAGTCTATAATCACTATCTTCAACAAGCTAGAAGCTGAGGTGAAAGAGGAGTACTCGAAATCGGACCCTCAGTTATTCGGAAAAATCGAAACGTCAGATTTACAGGAATGGAGCATAGATAAAGACACAGCAAGAAGGTTGATATACTCAATGCATGGGTGCCCTCATGGCGTACTGGCAATGAGCCAGGATATTGCAGGTTTTGTTGAAACTTCCACCAATCTTGCATCTGTAAAGATGAGTGAAGAGGGAGTAATTACAGTATGCACAAGCCAGAGGAGCTCTGTTAACAGCGCCAGATATAATGCTGCCAAGAGAATTGAATCTGTTTTCAAACTTGCCGGTGCAGAAGTTGAACACGAAAGTGAATATCCGGGCTGGAAACCTATGCTCGACTCTAAATTACTGACCCTTAGCAGAAGTTCTTATCAGGAGTTGTTCAATGTAGATCCTGTTGTAAGAGCCATACATGCCGGTCTTGAGTGCGGACTTTTCCTTGACATATACCCTTATCTTGACATGATCTCCTTTGGCCCTACAGTAAAAGGATGTCATGCACCCGGAGAAAAACTTGATATTGCATCCGTTGAAAAATTCTGGATGCTTCTGATACACATTCTCAGAAGATTAAAATAAAAGAGACTGCCATGAGTGTTATTATTGCTCCCTCTATGCTATCTGCAGATTTCGGCATTTTGGACCAACAGGTTGAATTGGTGAATAATAGCCGTGCAGATTGGTTTCATCTTGATATTATGGATGGAGTCTTCGTCCCAAATATATCGTATGGATTTCCAATAATCAAGGCAATCGCAAAGAGTGCCAAAAAACCAATGGATGCCCATCTGATGATTATCGATCCCGACAGGTATTTCGAGAACTTCAGAGAACTGGGTGTAGCATATCTGAGTGTACATTACGAAGCATGCACACATCTGCACAGATCTCTTGAAAGGATAAAATCACTTGGAATGAAAGCAGGCGTCGCCCTCAACCCGCACACACCTGCGCACATGCTTCACGAAATTATCTCTGATGCAGATTTTGTATTGGTAATGTCAGTAAACCCTGGTTTTGGTGGTCAAAGTTTTATTGAAAACACCTACAATAAAATCAGAAAGATAAAAGATATTATAAGGGACCACTCTTCGCAATGCCTTATTGAGGTTGACGGTGGTGTAACTGTTTCAAACGCCTCGTTGCTGGTAGAAGCCGGTGCAGATATACTTGTTGCTGGCAATTCCGTATTCGGTGCCTCTGATCCTGTTAAGGTAATCAGTGATTTAAAAGGTATCTGATCTCCTTGAAAGCATAACTTTTCTTTGTTCCATCTCTTTTTTCAAGAACAAGGCAAGCGTTTTTGTCTATACCCGTGATTCTGGACTCAAAAATTACCTCTGAGTCTGTTTCCTGGTAATATGCAAACTCACCAAATTTATAAAGCGACTCAATATATGACTTCTCTGTTACCTCTTTGAATGTCTTGTATGCTTTGACATTCAGCTTGTCATAATACTCTTTTATAAAAGTGAGAATTTCCTTCAGTTCATTATCCAGCAGGTGCTCCTCCCCTGTCTCTAACAACAATGATGTCGGGTTGGGAGCGTCTGATGCAAATTCTCGCTGATTCAGATTTACTCCAATTCCAAGAATTGAGACTGACAAATTGGCACCACTAAGGTAATGCTCAATCAAAATGCCGCAAATCTTTCTGTTTCCTACATAAATGTCATTCGGCCATTTGATTTTTGCTTTTATCTTGAAACTTTCCAAATACTTCACTATGCCTAAGGCAACAATCTGAGATACAAGAAACTGATCTGTCGCCTTAAGCAGAGTCGGTCTTATAAGTATTGAAAATGTAAGGTTTTTTCCAACTGCACTCTCCCAGCTGTTCCCTTTCTGACCTCTGCCAGATGTCTGAAATTTAGCAGCATAGGTTGTGAAGTCTTTTGCAGTTTCAATTTGCCTAAAAGCCTCATAGTTAGTAGAATCTATCGTTTCGAACCATTTAATCTCAAGTGCCATAATAATTAAATTATAATTGGTCGCAAAATTGCAGTATTTTTGCATGATATTAAAGGAAATAATTTAAAATACAGTATAGTGCCAACAAAAAAAATTACGACTACAGCGGAGAAAAAGCCAAAAAAGGCTGCACCGGCTGTAAAAAAAGAAGATGTGACAATAAAGAAAATTGAAAATATCGATACCGACATAGTTGAATTGAAATGCATAGCAGATGCAATGCTGGAAAAACGTGCCCAAAATGTTTGTTCTCTAAATCTAAAAAAAATAGGCACGGCAATTTCTGACTACTTTGTAGTATGCAATGCTGATTCCACTCCTAATGTACTTGCAATCGCAGACAACATTGAGGAGATGATGCTCAGAAAATGCAACAGGAAGGTAGTCCGCATGCAGGGGAGGGAAAACGCATTCTGGATCATTCTCGACTATACAAATATTGTGGTTCACATATTTCAGACCGAATACAGGCTTTTCTACAGACTGGAGGATCTCTGGGCCGACTCAGAAAAAACAACTTATAAAGACATAGACTAACTTATTCAAGTAATATCACATAATGGAATTACCAAAAAACAGCAATTCTAATAAACCTGGTTCAAAATACTGGCCCCCAAAATTCAATATAATGTGGATTTACGTCATAATGCTTGCCGGCATTGTGTACATGTGGAGTTCATACGATGGCGGAGAACCGGTCAAGACAGAGTGGTCCAAAGTAAAGGAACAGATGACCACCCCCGGCGACGTTGAGAAGATCGTGTTTATAACAAACCTCAACAGAGCAGAAGTTTTCATAAAAAAGGACCGTCTTGTCAAATACAAGAATCAATTTGGCGGTAAAATACCAAAATTCGGCCCTCATTTTTATTTTATAGTATCGTCTAATTTCAACGCAGAGGAGCAATTCGAGGGAGTAAGGCAACTTCTGCCGGAACCCAACAGATTCTCGTTAGAGACAGAAGAGAGAACAAACTATTTCGGCAAAGCCATGGAGTGGTTGTTGTTTCCTCTTATTCTTATTGCATTATGGGTTTTTATGTTCAGAAAAATGAACAAAAGTATGGGTGGAGGATCCCAAGGTGGAGGAGGAATCTTCTCTGTAGGAAAGTCTCAGGCCAAGCTATTTGACAGGGAAAACGGTAACACAAAGATTACATTCAAAGATGTAGCCGGTCTTGAAGAGGCTAAAGTGGAGGTTATGGAGATTGTCGATTTCCTTAAAAACCCAAAAAAATATACAAATCTTGGAGGTAAAATTCCAAAGGGAGCACTTCTTGTGGGCCCTCCGGGTACCGGGAAAACCTTACTTGCAAAGGCAGTAGCAGGAGAAGCAAATGTTCCTTTCTTTTCAATTTCGGGATCCGATTTTGTTGAGATGTTTGTGGGTGTGGGAGCTTCAAGGGTGAGGGATCTTTTCCGTCAGGCAAAAGAGAAGGCACCATGTATCGTGTTCATTGACGAGATTGATGCTGTAGGCAGGGCGAGGAGCAAAAATGCAGGATTCTCCTCTAATGATGAAAGAGAAAATACTCTAAACCAGCTGCTCACAGAAATGGATGGTTTTGGTTCAAACTCAGGAGTGATTATTCTTGCTGCAACAAACAGGGCAGATATTCTTGACAAGGCTCTTATGAGAGCTGGACGTTTCGACAGACAGATACATGTTGACCTGCCGGAATTAAAGGAGAGGATAGAGATATTTGAGGTCCATTTAAGGCCACTTAAACTTGCAGAAGGATTCAAAATTGAGTTTCTTGCAAAACAGACCCCCGGGTTCTCTGGTGCAGATATTGCAAATGTCTGTAATGAAGCTGCCTTGATAGCAGCCAGAAACAATAAAGAATTTATAGACAGACAGGATTTCCTTGACGCTGTTGACAGAATAATCGGCGGACTTGAAAGAAGAAGCAAGATCATTTCTCCGGAAGAGAAGCGGACAATTGCCTTCCATGAAGCAGGACATGCAACGGTAAGCTGGATTTTGCCAAATGCAAATCCTCTTCTTAAGGTCACAATAATACCAAGAGGACGTTCGCTGGGTGCTGCCTGGTACTTGCCTGAGGAGCGTCAGATAACAACCACCGAACAGATGATGGACGAGATGGCTGCTACTCTTGGTGGAAGGGCGGCTGAAGAGATAATTAACGGTAAAATTTCCACAGGTGCATTGAGTGACCTTGAAAAGATAACAAAACAAGCTTATGCAATGGTTTCTTATCTGGGTATGAGTAAGGAGATTGGAAATATCTCTTTCTATGACTCAACAGAGTCATCGGGCTTCACCATTGGCAAACCATATAGCGAAAAGACAGCAGAGCTGATTGATGCAGAAGCAAAAAGACTTGTTGCCGAATCATATATAACAGCCAAGCAAGTACTGAATGATCACATAGAGGGCTTTACAAAGCTTGCTGAGCAACTTCTGGAGAAAGAGGTTATTTTCGCAGAGGACCTGGAGACCATATTCGGGAAACGTGCCGGCAAACAGCTTCCACAGGAAGATGTCCTTCCCCCTAAAGTTGAAGACAACGGAGCTATACTGAAAAATGAATAATACAGTAGTCAGAACAATAAGCGGTACAATATTCTTAGCAATTATGATAGGAGCTCTCTTAACGGGCCCTGTCATTTTTGCTTTAGTGATGTTGTTCTCAATAGGACTAATGATGTTTGAGTACATTCAGATGAGTTTAGGTAAGAGTTTTAGGATAGCACAGATTCTCTCTGTGACTTCGGGGCTCCTGCTATATCTTTTCATGTTCATGTACAAGGGTTTTGGCATGGATATCAAGTACATCTATCTTGTATCTTTTCCTGTTTTGGGAATCTTCATAACTCTCCTGTATGAGAAGAATGTTGAATCGTACAACAGACATCCTTATCTTATAAGTGCCATTTTGTACGCTGCCCTTCCGTTCGCCCTTACTAACTTTATTCTGTTCAGTAATACAGGTGAGTACAAACCCCTTATTTTACTCTCTTTGTTTATAATAACATGGTCCTCAGACGTTGGAGCTTATGTGATTGGGATGATGTTTGGCCAGAAAAAAGGACACAAGCTGTTCCCTTCTATTTCTCCAAAAAAATCTTGGGAAGGATTCTTTGGAGGTTTGTTCTTTGCATTGCTGACCGGCGTTTTACTTTACCTGTTCGGACTGACCGATTTCCCTCTTATACACATGATTGCAATATCTCTGATAATAAATCTTTTTGGTGTACTGGGAGATTTGGTCGAATCTCAATTAAAGCGTAACTTTGGCGTCAAGGATTCAGGGAAACTGATGCCAGGGCACGGAGGTCTGCTGGACAGGTTCGACGGTGCATTAATCGCTTTTCCTGCTGCAATTGCCTATATTAAACTTTGTTCACTTATATAATTAAATAAAATGCGCATTCACAAGGAGGGGTACGGAATCGTAATCAAAGGATTTTTTCTGATTTCAATTATTGTAGCAACTGTTTTTTTATGGAAAGGTCCGACTATTACAAGCTATATATCTGCTTTGGCAGGTCTGCTTATATTCTCTTTTCTGCTGAGATTTTTCAGATCTCCCAACAGAGCCGTTTTGTCTGACGACACTGCCGTACTGGCACCTGCTGACGGAAAAATTGTAATAGTAAAAGAGGTTTATGAGGGTGAATACCTTAAATGCAACTGTATTCAGGTTTCGGTTTTCATGAGTGTCTTTAATGTACATATCAACTGGTTTCCGGTAGGCGGAGTAGTAAGTTACTTCAAGTACCATCCTGGAAATTACCTCGTTGCAATGCATCCGAAATCATCTGAGAAAAATGAGAGAACTTCAATAGTTGTCGATCATAATGGAACACCTGTGCTTTTCAGACAGATTGCTGGACTTCTTGCAAGAAGGATAGTGTGTTATGCAAAAGAGGGAACCGAAATTGAACAGGGTGACCAGACTGGTTTCATAAAGTTTGGTTCAAGGGTAGATCTTTTTCTCCCTATAGATTCCAGGATTCAGGTTACAAGGGGACAACATGTAAAGGGTCGTCAGACCATTATTGCAAGGTTTTAAGAAGAGCCGCCATCTCAGTTGCCATCTCTCTGGCCTTATCTGCAGCTACTTTAGCGAATTTATCACTTCTGTCGGCAAAAATTATTGCTCTTGACACATTTACGAGCAGACCACAATGTCTGTTCATTCCATTTGCAGCAACTTCTGCTATTGAGCCTCCCTGTGTGCCTACCCCAGGTACCAGAAAGAAATGGTCCGGGCAGAACTGTCTGATTTCAGCCAGTTTTTCGGGACGGGTTGCACCAACAACAAACATCATGTTATTTTTGGACCCCCAGGTCATTGACTCTTCCATAACTTTGCGGAAAAGAGGTTGTCCCGATTCCATTTTTTTCATCTCAAAATCTTCGGCAGAGGGGTTTGATGTGAGAGCCAGAATTATTGCCCATTTATTATCGTATGTAAGAAACGGATCAACAGAGTCTCGTCCCATATATGGAGCCAGAGTAATGGCATCAAAATCCATCTTCTCAAAAAAGGCTTTGGCATAAAGCTTTGCAGTGTTTCCTATATCTCCCCTCTTGGCGTCAGCAATGATAAAAACAGAAGGATCCTTTTTTCTGATATATTCTACCGTCATAGCCAGCTGCATCCATCCTGACACTCCGCAGGCTTCGTAAAAGGCAAGGTTTGGTTTATAGGCTACAGCATATTGAGCAGTCGCATCAATTATTGCCTTGTTGAACTCAAAAATTGGATTTGCAAGTACACTTATGTGTTCAGGAAACAGTTCAGGGTCCGAATCAAGCCCGACACAAAGGAAACTGCCTTTGCGAACTATATTACTGTATAATTCGTTATAATTCATCTTTACTCTCCGGAAGCTTTTAACCTCTCCGAGTTTTCTGCTATCTGCAATTGGTCAATTACCTCTTGAATTGCTCCATCCATAAAGACCGGAAGGTTGTACATAGTGTAATTTATCCTGTGGTCAGTCACTCTCGACTGCGGGTAGTTGTATGTCCTGATCTTTGCCGACCTGTCGCCGGTAGACACCATTGTCTTGCGCTTCGCAGATATTTCGTTCAGATACTTTTCATATTCAAGATTGTACAGACGCGTCCTCAGTTCGTCAAGAGCCTTTTCATAGTTCTTTATCTGAGACTTTTCGTCCTGACACTGCACCACAATACCGGTTGGAACGTGAGTCAGACGAATTGCTGAATAGGTAGTATTTACAGATTGTCCCCCTGGTCCCGAAGAACAGAATGTATCTTTGCGAACGTCACTGATGTTGAGTTCAACATCAAATTCATCTGCTTCAGGTAGTACTGCTATTGATGCAGCTGATGTGTGAACACGGCCCTGTGTCTCTGTCTGAGGCACCCTTTGAACTCGATGGACACCACTCTCATATTTCAGAACTCCATATACACCTTGTCCTGAAACTTTACAAATAACCTCCTTATATCCTCCTGATGATCCTTCACTTTGGCTGTTAATCTCCATCTTCCACCCCTTTCTCTCTGCAAACTTTGCATACATGCGGAAAAGGTCCCCTGCAAAAATAGAGGCCTCGTCTCCACCCGAACCTGCACGTATCTCTACTATTGCATTTTTTGAATCCTGCGGGTCAACCGGTATAAGCAGGAGTTTAAGTTCCTCTTCTGCAATTGGCATTTTCTCCTCCAACGAAGTTATCTCCTCCTTGGCCATTTCGCGAAGCTCTTCATCTTTTTCATTCTGTATGATATCCTTTGCAGCCTCCAGGTCCTCCACCATCTTTCTGTACTTGTCCCCTGCATTTACTATCGGCTCGAGCTCTCTGTACTCCTTATTAAGAGATACATACCTCTTCATATCCGACATCACGCCGGGGTCTGAGATCTGCTCTGATATTCCTTCAAATTTTTCGCGAAGCCCGTAAAGCTTCGTCACTAAACTGTTGTCGCTCATAAAATATTATATAGTTTGCAAAAGTAGTCAATTATATGGATATTTTGGGTATATGGGGACGCATATTGTGTACCAACGGACGCAACGATATGGATTGTTGTCAGTTTTTCAGTTTGAATCTGATTCTCAACCTACTATCCGAATAATCTGTACTAATTATTCTGAATGTACCTATTTCTGAGGTATTCTGAACGTGTGAGCCAATACATGCGCATACATCATAATCACCAATGGTGACTATTCTGACAGTACTACTTGCCTCATCCGGAAGTTTACTCAGATCTACATTTTCCGGAACTTCTCCCCTATTGACAAATGAAATTGTAACTGGTAAATTCTGATTTATCGTATCATTCACTTTATTCTCAATCTCCTTTATCTTTTCCGGTGATGGTTCTTGATCGATTAAATAATCACACTTGCTCTTTTTTCTCTCTATATGAGTGGAAATTGACCTTTTACACCCAAACAGCCTTACCATTGTCTGGTTTAAAATGTGTTCCGCTGAATGCATTGGCGGGTATTCCGCTTTATTGTGATCATTTAAAATTATTTCATCCATATAACAATAACTGTAATTAATTTTATTTTACTCTCAATCGAAAATATCCCTTCCTTTCTGATTCTATACTTCATTAGTTAACGGAATGTTTTTGATGAAGACTTTTTAAAAAAGATTTTCGATTAAAATCTTCTACAAAACCAGATTTTTCACCTTTTTTAAGTTCGTTTATCAGTTCTGTTTTTTAGTTTCTTTGTGTTCAAACATTCCTAATAAAACAGATGATTTTTTTGCCATAACCTTACTTTCAATTATATTTCGAATATACCAACTCCTGGTATAAGCAACAAATTTTTACGTGATAAGATAATACATGATATTACTACATGGATGCCCTAAATGACTAAGCATACCTTATAAGTTAAATTCTGAATGAAAAAAGTATTTTATTTCATATATTTGTTATATGGTTGCATTAGACATTAAAAATATTATTATTAATTACCTCAGGAATTATGATCCTGTTTATGTAGGTCTTTTTGGATCATTTGCCAGAGGTGATTGGTCTCACGATAGCGATATTGATATTTTAGTTCTTTTCAAAAGCAACTATTCTTTACTGCAGTTAATTCGTATTGAGAATGAGCTATCGGACAGATTGGGCCGCAGAGTTGACTTAATTACAGAAGGATCAATCAAGAATAATAGGGTTAAGCAAAGTATTCAAAATGACCTGAAAATTATTTACAAGGCATGAAAGACAATCTTGCATATGTAGAGCACATAATTCTCTCTTTATCAAAAATTAGAGAATACACATCAAAAATGACTCGTTCAGATTTTGATAATAATGAGATGGTTCAAGATGCCGTAATCAGAAATATTGAAATTATTGGAGAAGCTTCTAAAAGAATATCATCCGATTTTAAATCAACTTACTTTGAAATTCCATGGAAAGAAATGGCAGGAATGCGTGATAAGTTGATACATGATTACATGGGGGTTGATGTTGCTGTTGTTTGGAAAACAATAGAGGTTGACATACCGGAGCTTTACTATTTACTTAAAAAAATTGATCTTTAAGATTTTCCTATATATACTTAGTTCTGCCATATGCTCTGCCTGAGAAGACATTGCGAAGAGCAATTGGGTACCAAATCAGCGACCTAAGCGCACAAAAAAAAACAAGCGATTACCGGCATCTAATCTGCATTAGAATAATCTCGGTAATCGCTTTTGTTTTAAAATTGTTACTCTCCCAGAAACAGCTTCATATCCTCATCAACAGAACCAATCGGAGCAATACCGAAATTCTTGACAAGCACATTAGCAACATTTGGAGAGAGGAAGCCAGGAAGTGTAGGGCCGAGGTGTATGTTCTTAATGCCAAGGGCAAGAAGTGCAAGCAGGACTATTACAGCCTTTTGTTCGTACCAGGCAATATTGTATGCAATAGGGAGGTCGTTTATGCTGTTTGCGTTGAAAATTTCCTTTAATTTCATTGCAATAACGGCCAACGAATAAGAGTCATTACACTGACCTGCATCAAGAACACGAGGAATTCCTCCTATATCGCCAAGTGCAAGTTTATTGTAACGATACTTTGCACAACCTGCTGTAAGTATGACGGTGTCCTTTGGAAGTGCCTGCGCAAATTCGGTGTAGTAATTCCTGTCCTTCATGCGTCCGTCACATCCTGCCATGACAAAGAATTTGCGAATAGCTCCCGATTTTACGGCTTCAACAACTTTGTCTGCCAGAGCGAAAACCTGCGCATGGGCAAATCCGCCAATAATTTCGCCAGTTTCAATCTCTGTTGGTGGGGCACATTTTTTTGCATGTTCAATTATTGGAGAGAAATCTTTGGCAAGACCATCTTTTCTGTCTGCAATGTGTTTGAATCCGGCAAATCCCGATGCACCTGTTGTGTAAATCCTGTCATTATATGTTGATGTTGGTCTTGGGGGAACTATACAGTTTGTTGTAAAGAGTACCGGACCATTGAAGGTTTCAAAATCCTGCAATTGCTTCCACCATGAACTTCCGTAATTACCTGCAAGGTGTTTGTATTGCTTGAACTTTGGATAGTAATTGGCCGGCAACATCTCAGAATGGGTGTAAACGTCCACTCCTGTACCCTCAGTCTGCTTAAGAAGTTCTTCCATATCCTTGAGGTCATGGCCCGAGATAAGGATTGCCGGGTTTTTGCGTACTCCGATATTTACCTTTGTAATTTCCGGATTACCATATGCTGTGGTGTTGGCCTTGTCCAGAAGAGCCATCACCTTTACTCCGTTTTCGCCTGTCTCAAGTACAAGTCCTGTTAGCTGATCAACAGAAAGGTTGCTCTTTGTTACATCTACAAGAGCTCTCTGCATAAAGGCATAGATATTGTTGTCCTCATGACCAAGGTTAAAAGCATGTTCTGCATATGCGGCCATACCTTTAAGACCATAAACCGTGAGCTCCCTCAAAGAGCGGACATCTTCATTTTCTGTTGCCAGAACACCAATTTGTGTAGCCTTCTCTTCCATCTCCTCTAGTTTGTCGGATGACCAAAATGCTCCTTCAAATGTAATCTCTTTTATATCGCCACCTTTTGATACAAACACTGCTCTTACAGCATCTCTCAGAACAATTGCCTGTTTTACCCTGGCAACAAAACGACTCTTATCGAAGTTTGCATTAGTGATTGTCATAAAAAGTGAGTCGGTGATAAACTTGTTCACCTCTGAATTTTCAACTCCCATCTCCCTTAACGGGACCGTGTACATAGATATGCCTTTGCATAAAAAAACCAGCAGATCCTGCAGGTTTGCCACGTCAGCGGTCTTTCCGCATACGCCTTGAATTGTACAACCACTGTTTCTAGCGGTTTCCTGACACTGATAACAAAACATTTTACTCATAATCATATCTTTTTTGGTTTATTTCTAATACAAATTTAGTATCGGTAAAACCATTAAAGTGTAATAATTGTTACACTCATGATAAATACATATATTTGCTAAACATCTCTTAAGTTAATGAATAATCCAGATAAAAAAAAATGCCCCATATTTGGTGACATCCTGTTAAGCGAGGATCCTTCAATAATGGATGGTATTGAAAGTAAGACTAAAGTATATGAAAAGGGCGATGTTGTTGCACGTCAGGGTGACGTCTGCAAAGGTCTCTATCTTCTCATCAAAGGGTCGGTAAAGACTGAGATGATAAACGAAACTGGCGGAGTGTTAAGCATTGAGAAGATAGATGCGGTCCGTCCCCTTGCTCCTGCCTTCATTTTTGCCAAAGTGAATATATTTCCGGTTGATGTTACAGCAACGGAAAAAAGCGAGATCCTTTTTATTTCTAAGGAGGATATTCTTAAACTGTTCCAACGCGACACAAGCTTTATGGAGAGGTATATCCAGTTCAATGCCAACAAAGCTCAGTTTCTCTCGGAAAAATTGCAAATGCTTACAATCAAAACAATTAAAGGGAAACTGGCACATTATATCCTTACAACACTCTACCGGCAACAAAGTGCAGATCAAAATTTAAGATTACAGAAAAATGTAGTGTCGCTGGACAAAAATCAGACTGAGCTTGCGAAATTCTTTGGCGTAACCAGACCCTCTCTGGCCAGAATACTTCACGAAATGGAGCAAGAAGGGCTGATAACGGTAACCAGAAAAGAGATCGAGATACTGGATATGAAAGGTCTGAAGGAGGCCAGAGGTTGACATTGCAGTAGTTTTTAGCATGCAATTCATTTACAATGCATTAGCATCAATAACCAGAGCATTTTATTTAACAATATCATTGTATATAATTGATAAGCAGAGATTTGCTAAAAACTACTGCAATGTGTCTCTTTTTTGGAAAGTAAAAGAGGCTGCCTTTGACAGACAGCCTCTTTTCATACATATCAGAAGACAAAACTAGTCTTCGTAACTATCCAGAATCTCTTTAACCTGAGATGCTTCGAGCCTTCCGTACACCTTGTCACCGATCAATACTACCGGAGCAAGTCCACATGCACCTACGCACCTGAGACAATCAAGAGAGAATTTACCATCGGGAGTGACACCTCCTACCTTGATTTTCAGCTGTTCCTTAAGTTCATCCAGAACCTTTTCGGCACCACGAACATAGCATGCTGTTCCCATACAAACCGATATAGCGTGTTTGCCTTTTGGGGTCATAGTAAAGAATGAGTAAAAAGTGACAACTCCATAAACCTTGGCTACCGAAATATTCAGAATCTTTGCCACTACACGTTGAACGTCCTCCGGAAGATATCCGAAAGCAGTCTGACACTTGTGCAGGATCTTGATAAGGTCGCCGGGATCGTTGTTATAAGAGTTACAAATATCCTCTATAGTTTTTTTATGACATTCTTGTAATTTAAATGCAGTCATGGTGAATTAGTTTTTATTTTTTTCGAAGTATTTGGTGTGAAGAAGATGATGCGCTTTCTCGCTCATTGGGTGGCCCAGATAATCTTCATATAGTTTTATTATATAAGGATTCTCGTGTGATTTGCGAATTGTCTTTCCAGCATCTTCCCTGTAGATTGCCTCAAAACGGGCCTGAATAATGCTTGAGTCACCATGGTGAAGCGGCTGACCTGCACCTCCGATACAACCACCTGGACATGCCATAATCTCAATTGCATGAAAATTATACATACCCGATTTTATTCCGTCCAGCAATTTTCTTGCGTTCCCTAGCTGGTGAGCAATTCCAATGTGGATTGGAGTTCCGTTGAAATCGAGCGTAGCTGTACGGATACCCTCAAGACCACGTAGCTCCTTGAAATCTACCTTAGTAAGCTTCTTGCCAGTATAAAGCTCATAAGCTGTACGAACGGCTGCCTCAATAACACCACCGGTGGCACCAAAAATGACAGCAGCTCCCGTAGACTCTCCCAATGGGCGGTCGAAATCTTCTTCAGGCAATGAATTGAAATCTATGTTTGCAAATCTTATAAGACTTGCAAGTTCACGTGTGGAAATCGAATAATCAACATCGGGGTTTCCATTGGTTGAGAACTCCTCTCGTTGGCACTCATACTTCTTAGCCAGACAAGGCATCACAGAAATTACCACTAAATCTTCCCTCTTAATGCCCAGAAGTTCTGCAAAGTAGTTTTTGGCAATTGATCCGAACATCTGCTGAGGTGAACGCGCTGTTGATGGAACGTCAAGCATTGATGGATAGTTCTCTTCAAAGAAGTTGACCCATGCAGGACAACACGATGTAAGAATAGGAAGTTTTACATCCTTGTCTCCATTGAGAAACTTAGAAATTCTGCTCAACAACTCAGTTCCCTCCTCCATAATGGTAAGGTCTGCAGCAAAATCTGTATCGAACACCTTGTCGAAGCCCATTGTACGAAGAGCAGAAACCATTTTACCTGTAACAAGGGTCCCCGGTTCAAAACCGAACTCTTCTCCAAGTGCTGCACGGACAGCCGGGGCTGTCTGAACAATAACGGTCTTAGTAGGGTCCGCAAGGGCACGTATAACCTTTGCAGTATCGTCGAATGGAGTAAGTGCACCAGTAGGGCATACAGCAACACACTGACCGCAGAATGTACAAGGTGAATCAACCAGATCCTGTTCAAATGCAGGAGCAACAACCGACATAAAGCCGCGGTTTACTGCACTCAGGGCTCCCACAGTCTGTACGTCGTTACAAATTGTTTCGCAACGGCGACACATTATACACTTGTCCATGTCTCTCCTTAGGGCAGGAGAGAAGTCCTTTCTATAAGTAGACATTTCTGCATTCTCAACTGCATGAATCTCTCTTATTCCCATTTTCTGAGACAACTTTTGAAGGTCGCACTGTCCTGATGATGAACAAACAAGACACTCCTTAGGGTGATCGGAAAGAATCAGTTCAAGAACCGTCTTTCTTGCGTTAAGTACCCTTACTTTATTGGTATAAACTACCATGCCATCTGTACAGAGAGTTGAGCATGAAGGTGCAAGGTTTTTACGTCCCTCAATCTGAACCACACATACACGGCATCCTCCGGGACGATTCTCAATATTAAGGTGATCAAGTTTTAAATAGCAAAGAGTGGGAATGTCAATTCCATTAGCCTTTGCTGCATGGTAGATGGTAGTACCTTTACTAACCTCCACCAGTTTGTTATCTATAGTGATTTTAATTTTTTCCATAAAGAGTACGTTATTGAACATGAATAGCTGTAAACTTACACTTGTCGTAACAAGCCCCGCATCTGATACACTTGTCTACATCAATAATATGAGGTTGACGTTTCTCACCTGAAATTGCTCCAACAGGACATGCTCTTGTACAAGCAGTACAACCGGTACATTTTTCAGGGATTATAGTGTATAATTTCAATGCCTTGCATTGTCCGGCAGGGCATATTCTCTCTGTAACGTGAGCCTTGTATTCATCAAGAAAGTGCTCAATAGTAGATAAAACAGGGTTTGGAGAGGTCTGACCCAATCCGCAAAGTGCTGTATCCTTAATAACCTTGCTCAGGTTTTTCAGATACTCAATATCTGCCTCTGTACCCTTTCCATTGCATATTTTCTCAAGAATTTCGTGTAGTCTCTTGTTACCTATACGACATGGGGCACATTTACCACACGACTCTTCTACTGTAAACTCCAGGTAGAATTTGGCAACAGACACCATACAGTCATCTTCATCCATAACAATCATACCACCTGAGCCCATCATTGAGCCGGCTGCTATCAGGTTATCGAAATCTATGGGAGTGTCAAGATGTTTTTCTGTAAGACAACCGCCCGATGGACCACCAGTCTGTACAGCCTTGAATTTCTTACCATCCTTGATACCGCCGCCAATTTCGAAGATAACTTCCCTGAGTGTGATTCCCATAGGAACTTCAATGAGCCCTACATTATTTATCTTGCCGGCAAGCGCAAACACCTTTGTACCTTTGGATTTTTCAGTTCCGATACTTGCAAACCACTCAGGTCCTTTAAGGAATATTGCAGGTACATTTGCATAAGTCTCAACGTTGTTCACGTTTGTTGGTTTGCCCAGGTAGCCTTTTTCTGCAGGAAACGGTGGTTTTACTGTTGGTTCTCCGCGAAGACCCTCCATAGATTTGATCAAAGCAGTCTCTTCTCCGCAAACAAATGCACCAGCTCCATATCTTAGTTCTATGTCAAAAGAGAACCCTGTGCCAAGGACATCTTCTCCAAGAAGTCCATAAGCCCTTGCCTGTCTGGCAGCAATCTTAAGTCGCTTGATTGCCAGAGGGTATTCTGCTCTGATATAGACAATACCCTTATTGGCACCAATACAGTAGCCGCAAATTGCCATTGCCTCAATAACAGAGTGTGGGTCGCCTTCCAGAATTGAACGGTCCATGAATGCTCCCGGGTCACCCTCGTCTGCATTACAAACCACATACTTCTGGTCCGCCTTGTTTGAAGAGGCAATCTCCCACTTCAAACCTGTAGGGAACCCTCCACCACCGCGACCCCTGAGTCCGGACTTCTTCATTATATCTATGGCCTGCTGAGGCGACATCTCTGTAAGGATATTTCCAAGTGCAGCATAACCGTCACGTGCTATGTACTCATCTATGTTCTCAGGATCTATGAAACCGCAGTTTCTCAGGGCAATTCTAATCTGTTTCTGATAGAATCCCATGTGCTTTGAATCTTCTACGTGTTTCTGTGTTTCAGGATCTTCATAAAGAAGCCTGCTAACCTTGCGCCCTTTAAGAATGTGTTCGCTTACTATCTCTGCGCAGTCTTCCGGTTTTACCTGAGTGTAGAATGTGTTGTCAGGAACAATTTTAACAATCGGGCCTTTTTCACAAAAACCAAAACAACCGGTAACTACTACCTGAGCTTCATTTTCAAGCCCAAGTTTTTTTAACTCTGCGTTTAGGTTTTCCGTAATCTTTTCACTTTCTGAGGCTCTGCATCCTGTTCCGCCGCAAACCAGCATGTGCATTTTGTAATGTGCCATATATACTACTTTTTATCGTTAATGGTTTGGTAATTGACAGGAATGATACCTTCCAGAAGCTCTCCCTGCAATACGTACTTCTCAATAATATCAACGGCAACTTTTGAGTCGACATAGCCAAATACAACCGGATCTTTGCCGGGTACTTTTACTTCTACTGTCGGCTCGGCATAGCAATAGCCCATGCATCCTCCCTGTGTTACAACTGCGGGAATTTTGTCCTTCTCTATCCTTTCGATAAGAGTGTTCATAACCGCTCTCGCTCCGGAGGCTATTCCGCAGGTTGCCATTGCTACACGGATTTGAACCAGAGACTCGGGCGAATTGCTTTTTTCACGGATGTTCATTCCGTTTTCAAGATTTTGCTTCATCTTTCGCAAATCGTCAAGTGACTTGATTTTATTCATAAATATTGAGTTATTTGGATTATTGCACAAAAGTAATAAAAAATCATTAAGCAAATAATTAACATTTGTTATATATTTTCTGTTATAAGCTGTTTCATCAGCTTTGGGAGGCCTGTTACAGAGCGCTCCCTTATATAGTTAACCTTTCTGCTATTTACTTCAACTACAGAAGGATCAACCACGTAAATCACAGCTTCCGGAGGTGCATTATATATCAAAGAAGAGGCAGGATAAACTGCAAGCGATGTCCCAACAACTATAACAATTTCTGCAGTTGAAATTATTTCTACTGCTTTTTCTATCTCCGGTACCTGTTCGCCAAAAAATACGATATGGGGCCTAAGTTGCCCCCCCTTGGGACATAAGTCACCAATGTGAAGATCGCCTGTAATCTCCCTGATATATTTGTCATCCTTCATACTCCTGCACTTAAGCAACTCGCCATGAAGATGGAGTATTTTTGTACTCCCTGCTCTTTCATGCAGATTGTCTACATTCTGGGTTATTACATCCACATCGAAGACCTCTTCAAGTTCCGCAATAGCCAGATGACCGGCATTTGGCTCAATTTCCAATAATTGCCTTCTTCTCTGATTATAAAAATCCAATACAAGTTCAGGATTGTTTTCAAGTGCCTCGGGGGTACATACATCTTCTACTCTGTGTTTGGCCCAAAGTCCGTTGGCGTCTCGAAAAGTTTCCACACCACTGTCGGCACTCACTCCTGCTCCCGACAATACTACCAAATGTTTTTTTATCATTGTTTCAACTCCTTTATATTCTCTCGTATCATATCCGTCAAAGTACGGATTATGGATGCATCGTTAAGCGGAATCCCTTCGAGGACTTCCTTTACCTCAACAGTGTCAAAAACATACACCTCTCCATCAACTTTGTAATTCAATATGAATTCTACCTCCGGATTTGACGAGACTGTAAGAATGAATGCATTTGCCACATCGCCCAAAGGTGGTCTGTCAATATTGCTGTACTGGAAACAGGCCGTTACAACTGTACCAACTCCTTGTTCTGAATCTACTTTTATATAACCTCCACTCTGCTCTGCAGACTGTTTGAGGAGCGGAATTCCAAGTCCAACTCTTCGTGTTGTCCGTGATGTAAAAAAGGGGTCACTCAGCTTCTCCACCTGATCTGCAGACATCCCTTTTCCATTATCCTCTATTGTAATCGTCAGTCTGTCCCCCTTGATATCTTCATCAATGAAAACTTTAATCAATCTGGCCCCGGCACTCAGGGAGTTTTGAATTATATCCAATATGTGAAGTGCAAGATCGTTCATAGTTGCAAAGTATTGTTTGTCAGTGCCTCTTTTATGGCATTGAAAGAAGGCAAGTCAATATTCAGATTCGTATATATATCTCCAAAGTCTCCTGGAAAATGGGCATCTGACGATTTTATGATGCTATACTTTTTCAGATAGCTGTTTTGAGATGTGAATGTATCAATATTTGTATGCTTTGTCAGTTCAAGAGCATCAATTTTTAGCCCGTGAGGAAGGAAGCCTAGCTGACTCAAAACTGAATTCTGACGTTTGTCTATATGAGCCGGAATAAAGATACCTCCAAGTGAGTGGACAAAACTCTCAACCTGCTCGATGCTCTGGTCTATTGCACTAATCAGCAGATACTCTTCTTCTTTTATAATCTCCTCTTTCTCGTTTACTACAAGCTGGTAGCCAAAAAATCCGACATTATTAGAAATTTTCGGGAGATGTTCAGTAAGGTAATCCTGTAATTTTTCCAGATTCTCCTGACCATCTACAAACGCAAGCACATGAACCTCCTCCTTTGTAGTGACCTCGGCACCACATAACACGAAAACACCCTCCTTTTCCCCTATCCGCTTAATTTCTGCACACTGAAGGGTTGAATTATGGTCCGTTATTCCAATAATACCAAGCCCCGACTCTTTTGCCTTAGTAATTATGAAAGCAGGAGTCATCTCAATGTCGCCGCAAGGCGATAAAACGGTATGTATGTGAAGGTCGGCCTTTATCATTTTAACGTATTGAACAGTATTCCTGAAAGTTCAAAAGCCTCCAGGTCACTACCCAATACAGGAATACCCTCTGAGTTGGCAGCTTCAAGCGTGTCAGCTTCAGGTTCAAATCCTTTTACAAGAATTACAGCAGCAAGATCCTTTAAGGTTGCAATTGCCATAATGTTCTTGTGAGTCTGCAGGGTGATCCATATCTGTCCCTCTTTTGAATATCCCATTACATCGGAGAGCAGGTCAGATGTATAACCCCCTTTTACTTCTCTGTCAAGTCCATCTTTGGAAGAAAACACTTTGAGGTTTAATTTCTCTACAATTTCTTTTACTAACATATATCAGGTAATAATTATTTCTTTTTAATAAAGCGGTCCTTTCCCCAGATGTTTTCCATAATTGCAATCGTCTCCTCAAGGGACATTTCCCCCCTTTTCTCATAAAGAGTTCTAAGGAAGATGCACGAGTTGATATCTGCCTGATCCTTAACTATATCTTCGGCCAGGGCCTCGCAACTAGGGGCTCCACAGGCTCCGCAGTCAATTCCGGGAAAAAGTAGTTTTAGCTCTCTTGCTCCCTCCATTTTCTTTATTGCCACCTCTATGTCTCTATCGTATTTAACCATGGAGCGTGGTTCAATCTTCTCCATATGAATTACAGCTGAACAGTATTTTTTATAATCCTCTGTGAGATTATGTTTTTCAGGTTTTGAAGCTGCATACTCCTTCATGCTGTTTGCAATCAGGAATCTGTTCCTGTGTGACAGGATGCCACCTGCGCAAGATTCATCGCAAGCTCTCAGCTCTAAAAAATCCACCCCTTCTATCTCTTCATTTTCCAGCATTTCAAGAAAATCTATAACATTTGCCATTCCGTCAATGGCTAATGTTTTACCCTCAATGTGTACAGACTCACCACCGGTAGTAGGAAAAAGAACTCCTTTAGAAGAGATCTCTCTGCTCACCTTAACTGTTTGTGTAATTGGCAGTTTTTGTTTGTATGCAAGAAAAACCTTATTAAAAAAGAAGTCCATGTTAATTACTCCGTTGATGGGAGATGCATATCCGCCTACAGGAGATTTAATTGCTGCTATCTTACCAATGCATGGAGTTAAATAAAAAATTCCCAGGTCACTTTCTGGAATCCCCTCTCTCTTGAACTTGTTTTTATAATATTGAGCAGTAATCTCTATTGGAGGGAGAAGTTGCATTATATGATCTACGAGTGATGGAAACCTTACCTGGATGAGACGGATGACAGACGGGCAAAATGAGGAGATTGCCGGCATAACGGCATTTTTGAGGTATTCGTTCTCTTCATTGAGAAGTGAGTCCACGCTCTGCTCTACAGCACATATTTCTGTAAATCCCAATTCACCAATAATCGCATAGATTTTCTCAATAGAGATATTTTCGTCGAACTGAGCATAAAAAACCGACGGGACAAGTAACACTCTGTGTTTGAAATCAAAAATATGCTTGAAGTCATCGTCCATAACCCTGATTGCCCTTGTCGGACAAATACGGAAGCACTCACCACAATCTATGCACCAGTCCACATGTATCTTTGCCTTTCCACCCGATACCCTTAGTGCCTCAGTGGGACATACCTTCATGCAGTGAGAACATCCTATGCAGATGTCACTCATAATTTCCAGCGCCCTATGGTATGTTGTCTGACTCATCTCTTTTTCTAAAATTTAATCTCAATATTGAGCGTTGTTCCCTTTCCAACTGTTGTTTCAATTGAAAAGTTATCGGCATTTTCACTAATGTTGGGAAGCCCCATACCTGCGCCGAATCCCATCTCCCTTACCTCCCGGGAGGCAGTAGAGAATCCTCTTTTCATTGCCATATCTACATCAGCTATTCCTGGACCTTCATCTTCAAGTCTTAATTGTATGCCGGCACCCTTAATATCTGCATAAATCACTCCACGATATGCATGAGCGACAATATTGACTTCTGCTTCATACAGTGCAACTACTACTCGTTTGATTACAGTAGCGTCTACATTCAGTTGTTTAAGAGTCTTCTTTATTTGGGAAGAGGCAAAACCTGCACGGGTAAAATCGCCTCCTTCTACATTATATTCCAGATGCATGCTAATATACAGGTTTTAGTCCTGCAGAATACAGAATTCCAGAACATCTGAACATAGAAAAAGGACTCTTTACTATAAGCATGTGGTTCTCTTTTGCAATTTCTATCATATCCGGAGTCACCTCTTTGTTTCTGCAGAGAAGCATGAATGGCACATCAGACATCTCCGCTGTCCTTATTGACTGGATATTAGCTAACCCGGTAATCAGAATAAAATTCTGAATTTTTACTGTTAGTACATCGCTCATTAGGTCAGAAGCAAAAGCATACTCCACACTATCATGCAGCCTTGTCTCTCCGCATATAACGGTCCCATTCACTAATGAACAGAGATCTTGAATTTTCATATTATGTTTTTTATATAACAACGTCTTTTCATATATGGATAGTGCTCGTACCTCTCCCAAACCTTGTATGCAGAGTTGTCCTCAGCCTGAGGATTGGAGATCGCATATTTAACATCCAGATTTTTAAGTCTTTCCGATATTGCCGTATGATATACTGCAGTTATGCCTTTGTTTTGCCATTCAGGAGCCGCCCCTATCATCATTAAGTCTATAGAATCATATTTACGGAAACCTCTCATAATATGGTACCAACCGAATGGAAAAAGTCTGCCTTTTGCTTTTTTAAATGATTCAGAAAGGTTCGGAAAACAAATCCCGAAACCGGCAATATTGTCATGCTCATCTTGTACAATAATGGTAAGTTCCGGCCTAAGCATTGGAAAATAGCTCTTTCCAATAGCATTTATCTCTTTGGGTGTAAGAGGAATGAAATTGACAATGTTTTGAAAACTCTGATTGAAAGTTTTAAAGAATTTATCAACCAATACATCAATATTCTTTAATTTTTTAATATCCATGATGTTGAGGCTATGCTTCTCCCTCAGGGACTCACTTATTCTTTTAATCCTGTCAGGAACATCTACTTTTGTAGGAATTTTTAACTGTATCCAGTCTACCTGTTTGTTGTATCCCAGTTCTTCCATTATTCGCGGATAATACGCATAATTATACAGACAGTTAACCGAAGGCGTATTTTCGAAACCCTCTATAAGCATCCCCTGGCGGTTCCATGTGTTGTAACCAAGAGGTCCGTGAATCTCCGTTTTCCCCTCTTCCTTGCCCCATTCAGTAACTTTATCCAGAAGTGCCTTAGCCACATCTGTATTGTCAATAAAGTCGAACCAACCGAATCTTATTCTTTGATAATGCTGGAACTCGTCTGCCCTCGGATTAAGAATTCCTGCTACTCTGCCAATTATCTTGTTCTCTTTTGACCAGGCCATCCACATCCTTATTTTGCAATACTCCAGTGATGGACTTTTGGTAAGAACCGAGAACTCATCAGAGTCCAGTACAGGAACATATTGTTTGTTTTCTTTGTATAACTTATGGGGAAACCTTATAAATTTCTTTATCTCCGACGAGGTTTTAACCTCTCTGATTTCTATTTGCATTTGTACACAGTTTAGAGGATGTAGGTTGCGCAAATGTAGTCATTTTTTTTGAATCAGGAATGGCATCAGCCCACAAAGTGCTGTATGACAACCTGGGCGCAGACAGCCCCGAAAACCGCAGGCAGATAGGAGATTGTGCCAACAATTGACTTCTTATTCTGTTCTTGTACCGCAAGAATTGCATTCTCATCGGGAAGTTCTTCTGAGAATACCACCTTAAAGCCCTTGCTGATGCCCTCTTTCCGGAGCCTTTTCCTTAGCATGTAAGCCAACGGGCAATTAAATGATTTAGAAATATCTGTAATTCTGATTTTGGTTGCATCAAGTTTTGCCCCTGCACCCATGGAACTCACAACAGGTACACCTCTGTCCAGCGCATGCTTTATGAGGGCTATTTTGGGAGAGAGTGTATCTATTGCATCTACAATGTAGTCGAGCTCTTCTCCGGAGAGCAGCTCCGCAATATTTTCGTCTGTAATAAATTCATTTATTACCTTAAGCTCTATCTGAGGGTTTATATCCAGCAGACGTTTTGCCATAACATCGGTCTTAGCCATTCCGACAGTGCTGTCCAGAGCAAGCAGCTGACGGTTTTTGTTAGAAGGGTTTATTATGTCCGAATCTACAATTATCATTGCGCCAATGCCTGCCCTGGCGAGCATTTCCGCAGCATAGGCACCTACCCCGCCAAGTCCTACGACTGCAACCCTCTTCGATTTGAAAACATCAAGTGTATCCTTTCCTAGAAGAAGCTCGCTTCTGATTAACCAGTTTTCCATATCTCACTCACCTGCTTTTTCAAAGGTTTTCGCCTCCTCCCAGTATTTGTCCATCTGCTCCAAGGACATCTCTTTTAGAGAGAGTCCCTGTTTTATTGTATTTTCTTCCAGATAGTTGAACCGTTTGATAAATTTCCGGTTTGTCAACTCAAGGGCCGTATCCGGATTGATTTTATAAAGTCGGGCAGCATTTACCAGTGAAAAAAGAAGATCGCCAAACTCCTCCTCTGCCCTCTTGGTGGCAATTGTCTCTTTTACCTTCTCGCCTAGGTTTTCGCTAGCCTTCATCTCATGCTCGAATTCATCAAGCTCCTCCTTTACCTTGTCCCACACCTGCTCCCTAATATCCCAGTCAAACCCGACTGCCCTTGCCTTGTCTTGTATTCTGTAGGCCTTCACCAATGATGGCAGCGACTTGGGCACACCCGACAAAAGCGATTTATTCCCGTGTTTTTCTGTGCTCTTAAGTGATTCCCAGTTTTCTATAACATCCTTTGTACCGTTCACCCGAGTTGTTGCAAATACATGAGGATGACGATAAACCAGTTTGTCAGAAATCCTTTCCATTACATCGGCAATGTCGAATGTTCCCTTTTCGGAACCAATCTTTGCATAGAACACAATATGCAGCATTATGTCTCCCAGCTCTTTGCTAATGTTAAAATCGTCGCCATCCATTATAGAATCGCTCAATTCGTATGTTTCCTCTATTGTAAGGCTTCTGAGCGACTCCATGGTCTGCTCCTTGTCCCAAGGACATTTTTCCCTGAGCTCATCCATAATATCCAAAAGCCTCAAGAAGGCTTTTATCTCTTTTTCTCTATCCATTGTTGAATTTTATTCTTATTTCCGAGGCTGTGCCCAGGTTTTCCAGTGTTGCTATGTTTCCTTGGTTAACAGCAATCTCAAGTAACCCCAGGGAGTTAAAAATAGCTAGTATCTCTCCGGGCAGGTGCTGTGAATAACTATGAGATATTGTTGTTATCTTGGTATAAGGGCCCTGCACAAAAACAGTGAAACTCCGGCCCCTCTGGAGCTTGTCAAATATGCCTCTCTCTATGTTGGTTATTGCATTGCCAAATGAATCTATGTAAACAACTCTCCCGGTTATGGAATCTTCGTTGTAAACCACTTTTGGCGTTATCTCTTTTTTGATGTTAGTGGCAAATGTATTCAATTCATAGCTATTGTCAATAACAGATTCAACTCCCCTTACAAACAGATCCAATGCAGAAAAATTCGAGAAATTCGCATCATTCTCAATTGCAAATGCTATTGCCGGCAATGAATCGAAAAGAAGTGAGAACCTGCCGTCATTAACCCCTACAAAGTAGTGATTATCGGCGAAAACGACAACCATTGGATTTTCCGCAGATGGTTCACTCATAACTCCGAGAAGATGAATGGTTCCTTTAGGATAATATTTATAGCAATTTTTAATAATAAAAATTTCCTGAAGAACATCAAAGGGAGGTATCGAATTTGTGACCTCCACCAGCTCAATATTTTTAGAAAGCGATATCAGTCTACCCTTTAATGCACCCAGATAATAGTCACCCTTGCTCCAATCACTTGTTATAGTAACAATAGTCATTTACAGGCCATAATATTGGGCAAAGATAGAAAAATTTCATACATTTGCCGCTCCTTTCAAGGAGATGTATTTATTTAAAAAATAACTAAATATTAATAACTTATCATGCACACTAATTTAAAGTTCATTAGCGCAGATGAAGCGGTTAAGGTTGTAAAATCCGGAGACCATATCCACTTCAGCAGCGTTGCAAGTGCCCCTAAAATTCTGATTGATGCTCTAGTAAGAAGAGGCGATTCCGGAGAATTGAGAGATGTACGTATTCACCACCTTCACACCGAGGGTTCGGCCCCATATACAGAGGCAAAATATGAAGGCATATTTTTCCACCAGGCATTTTTTGTAGGAGGCAATGTCCGCAAGAGCGTACAAGCCGGTTATTCAGATTATATTCCCGTTTTCCTGAGCGAGACCCAGAAGTTGTACAGAAGTGGCACGCTTCCATGTAATGTTGCTATGATTCAGGTTTCATCGCCGGACAAACACGGATTTGTATCACTCGGAACATCGGTAGATGCAACTCTGGCTGCCATTGAGTGTGCACAACACGTCATTGCGGTAGTGAACAAAAACGTACCAAGAGCATGGGGCGATGCAATGATTCCCTTAAGTATGATAGATTATTTTGTTGAGGCCGACGAATTGCTGGAACCGGCACATTTTACTGAGCCTGATGCCATTGAGGCAGCGATAGGAAAAAATTGCGCAAATCTTATTGAGGATGGCGCATGTCTTCAGATGGGTATAGGTGCTATTCCAAATGCCGTACTTGCTCAACTTGGCAACCACAAGAACCTGGGTATCCATACCGAAATGTTTGCCGATGGTGTACTTCCACTTGTAGAAAAAGGTATTATCAACGGAGCAAATAAAGCGATTGACAAAGGCAAGATGGTCTCTACATTTCTTATGGGATCACAAACATGCTATGACTTCATAGACGACAACCCAATGGTGCTCATGATGGACGTTAAATATACTAACGACCCCTTCATCATCTCAAAAAATCCAAAAGTGACAGCAATCAACTCTGCACTTCAGGTAGATCTCACAGGACAGGTTTGTGCAGACTCACTAGGTACAACATTTTACTCAGGTGTCGGCGGGCAGATTGACTTTATCTACGGAGCTTCACTCTCGGAGAGAGGAAAGGCTATAATAGCAATGCCATCGGTTACAAATAAAGGAATAAGTAAAATAGCACCCGTATTGAATCCTGGAGGCGGTGTGGTTACCACCCGTAACCATATTCACTGGTTTGTAACAGAACACGGAGCAGTGAACCTTTATGGAAAATCACTGCAAGAGAGGGCAAAACTGTTAATATCAGTAGCTCATCCAGATCATCGCGAATCACTGGAGAGAGCTGCATTTGAAAGGTTCGGGCCACATTTCAGATTTATCGGTTAATCCTGTATCATTACCAAAACAAGAGAGGGTGTCCAAAGTAATTTTGGACACCCTCTCTTGTTTTTTTGTTGGGTACAACTGGTACGTCCCCGTGTACCTAGTCTACATCCTCACTATTATCAGTAACAACCTCAAGCTGATACATCAGAGGTTGACATTTGCCGAATGACTTCTGTGTTGAGCCGAATCCCCATGCAGAAGAGAAAAAAGTAATCGCTTTCCCTCCATGTTTCATATTCAGGAATGCTTTTGCCTTGCCATCAATAATCGAACCGTCACTATTGGTCAGATCCTGGATTGTTGCCGATGCTGCCACATAACTCTTGGCGGAACTGTATAATTTATATTTTCTGGCAGTATCTTCAATGTTCGTTTCGATAACAAAACCATCAAGCAGTCTTCCTACGTACCAATATGAGATATTGTCTCCGGCTTTTAGAGTGTCTCCAATACCAGGGTCGAGTGATTTAAAGTAAAATCCCTTTGCTAAAGAGTCAAGCCCGTCAAAATGCTTTCTGCTGAATGCTTCAAGTGTATCAATCTCAAACAGGGCCACACTGTCTACTACCCTCAGGATCTCTATATCATATATAGTTGGAGATGAGTGTATTCTTGTGCTTCCCACATAATTGTAGTCAGACATCCAGGAAGGGATGATAACCCTTGCCTTAGAACCCACTCTGAGTTTTATAAGCGCCTCTTCCAATCCTCTTATAAGCGTATAGTTGCCCATTTCGAACAAAACCGGTCCGTAATAGGTGGAGTCAGCATATCCTCCGACAAACTTTGCAACATTATCATAAGTAGTGCTAAGATAATTATTCTTAAGATCCATTGTTGAGTATCTCACAAACACTCCTCCGGTCTCTTGTACAGGGTCACCATTACCTGCAGTTTGAGTTATAATGTACATTCCCGACGTGGTGGGTTGAATACTGTTGTTGTATGTAACCTTAATGTATGCATCTAACAATCTCTTCTCAACGGAGTCCGAACTCTCTGTTATTTCCTTTGAACATGAAAACAACACTGCAATTGAGGCAAATAAAAACGTACCTGATCTTAAAAATCTATTCATCAAATTTTCTTTTCTTGGCTTTGTTACAAAAATCGTACAAAATTAGCAAAAATTAATTCTTTTTTATTGCCTTTATCCAAACCTCGAATATTAAAGGGGACATTTTTGGAACTAATCCGACTTCTTTTTTATCATAACCCAGGTTTGCGGGAAAAACAATGTATGCATGCTCTCCCCTTTTCGCTCCTGTAAGTCCTCTGTCGAGACCATCAATAAGCATGCCCTTTCCAATTACACCTTTTCCAAAATCGAACCCACGGTTATAAATATTTATTCCCAGGTTATCTGCGATCTCCTGAACATTTGTTTCAAACAACGTGCCTAATCCCGACTGGAAAACATATCCGGCAAAATCAAAAGTAACAGAATCTCCAGCTGTGATCTCATCACCTTCCCCTTCAGCAATTATCACACGACTTGAACCTTGGTTGACAACCAGCCTTTTACCACCGGCAACCTGACTCTTTGTAAAGCTGTCAATATCCTTTATCTGCTGGGCCAGCTGTAATTCTGTGTCCTGTTTTGTACAACCCGTAATCAGAATAAACAAACCTGATAAAACAATTGTAATTATCTTCTTCATCTTTCTCAGACTCTCGGTAAAATATTCGGGCACTTTATCTATAGGCATAAAAAGCTTGCCTCCCGATGCTCTTTCATGTCCGCCTCCATTGAAAAAGTTCCTGGCCATATCATTTACTGAAAAATCATCTATAGATCTTAGGGAAACCCTAATATTTTCGGCACTTTCAGTAAAGAGAGCAGAGACACTCACTCCTCTTATATTCAGAGGCATATTTACAAATCCTTCCGAATCACCCTCTGCAAAATCAAATTGTTGCTGCTCCTCCTTAGTCAGTATTATATATCCCGCTTCCAGTTCTGGTAGTATTACCATTTTTTTTTGTAACAGGTATCCCAACAACCGCATCCTTGACTCAGTAAAACCGCCGAATACATAGTGTTGCAACTTTTCTTTGTCTACACCCAGCATTAAAAGGTCCGATGCCATCTGGAAAGTAGTGCCAAAGACTGAATTTGAAAAATTATTGGTGTCTGTCATAAGACCTACATACAACGATGAAGCTGTCGATAAATCCATCTTGCACGGATTATCTCTGTTTGCCTGTTTTTCCATGGCGATGAGCGACCAGTAGAGTAATTCACATGTAGAAGAGATTTCTGTTGTGGAGATTACAAGATCGAAATATTCGTTTTCAGGATCTGGGTGATGGTCTATGAGAATCTTTTTTGCATGTGAGTTTCTCAGGGTTTTTTCAAGCTCATCAACTCTCCTTAGTTGATTGAAATCAAGGGCAATTATAAGGTCGCATTCCAATAAATACTCCTCAATGGCTGCCTTTTGAGTCTTATATATCTTTATATCTTTATCTTCATCGAGAAAACTAAGATAGTCCGGATAACAATTAGGAACAACAATAAGGGAGTCAATTTTTTTTGACTTCAGGAAATGTTTCATAGCAGTTACAGATCCCATGGCATCTCCGTCGGGATTTGTATGACTGATTATCAAAATCTTTCTGGCAGAAGATATTAGGTGCCAGAGCCTATCAATTTGTTCTTTATCTAAAAAGTCCGTCATATCGAAATAATTGGCACAAAAGTAGGAAAATATATTGCGGGGTCTAAATATTTATTTTACTTTTGTACATCATATTTTAGAAATAAATATAAAATAGAATAATTACCAATGAAAAAAATCTTAATTTTGGTTGTCCTGCCTATAATAATAGTAGTATTAGGCTATTTGATCTATACAAGCATTCAAGAACCGGTTATTTTTGAAAAAAACAAGAAATTCAGAGAAAGCCTTGCCATTGAAAGGCTCAAAGATATTCGTACACTTCAGGTTGCTTACAAGACCAAGTTTGGTAAATTCACTTCTGGCTTAGACACTCTTATTGATTTTTATAACAACGGTCAACTTACCTTAATCAAACAAATAGGATCTATGGACGACTCCATTGCAGTTGCAGAGAAAAGAGTTTTCCGTGACAGTTTAACGATTCCGGTTAAAGACACTTTGCTTAAAAGACCTGGGTTCAATATTGACTCAATAGCTTATATTCCTTATAGTGGTGGAAAGAAATTTGAAATGAAGGCTATAATAGGACAGGTTTCCAGTGTCGACGTTCCTTTGTTTGAAGCATCTGCTCCTTACGAAGTACTACTTAATGGTCTTAACAGACAACTTATAATTAACCTTAAGTCTGATCGTGAATTGTCAAACCGTTATCCTGGGTTAAGGGTTGGTAGCATAGAATCACCAAACAACAATGCGGGTAACTGGGAATAAACATTATGCCAATAATTGTCAATAAGCAGCTTGAGCTGGAAAAGACAAAAGAAAACAGACTATCCATTCAGGCTGACTTGAATGGATTTTCTTTTTCTGTTGTCAACGATTCCGCCAACAGAGTGCTTTTTATGTACCAGTCTGATTTCTCATGCGAAAGGGGGCATTACGACTTTTTTCTTAAAAACACCGCGCAGCTTATCGACTCATTCACTCTTTTATCTTCAACTTTCAAGAAAGTCAATATAATTATTGACACCTGTAAATATGCCCTTGTCCCTAAGCAACTCTACAAAGAGGAAGATACGTTCCAGCATTTGAGCAAACTTCACAGTCTGGACGAACTTGACGAGATAGACACAGTGGAAGTACTTGGTCAGGATATGATAATTCTGTTTGCTGTAAATAGTACATTGATAAATCAGATAAAAAAGGTCCAACCGGAATTCCGTCTCTTTCCCTCTATATATCCGGTTATTTCGCAGGTTTCGGATTTTCAGGACCACAACAAGATTTTTTTCAGATACCTTAAAGGGCATGTACATCTTATTGCTTACGAAGGTTCAAGATTGGTATACTGTAATTCATTTCCGGCTATTCATTTCAATACTGCTCTCTATTTCCTTTTACTTACACAAAGACAAGTCCAGTTTAACCCTGAGCTTACTACTGTGTATGTAAGCGGGAACATAAAGGATTTTGAGATCATGGATATCTCTAAGTACTTCTCTAAGGTAAAATATTTCAGAAATCTGCGAATTGCTCTGGGCTCTCCGGAAATTGAACTGAAATTCTCTTCTTTGACATTTGAACTTTAACAACTATGAGGATAATAGGCGGCGACATGAGAGGGAAGACAATTTCTCCTCCAGTTAACTATAAGGCAAGACCTACTACAGATTTTGCAAAGGAGGGGCTGTTTAACGTGCTTGCCAACCAGTATGACTTCTCCGAAGTATCGGTACTAGATCTCTTTTCAGGAACTGGCAGTATCTCTTTTGAATTCGCCTCGCGCGGATGTAGTACCATAACATCTGTAGAGATGAACGCTGTTCATGCAGCTTTCATCAAAAATACAGCTGCAAAGTTCGGAATTGAAGGGATGCAGGTTGTACGTCACAATGTCTTTGACTTTCTGGAAATATGCAATCAGCAATATGACATTGTGTTTGCCGACCCTCCATACGACATTGCCGGGTTTGGTGGCATTCCGGAAAAGATACTCTCCCGCCCCATTTTCAAAGATGGAGGAATTCTGGTCTTCGAACATCCTGCAGGTTTCAACTATGAGACAAATCCGTTTTTCACAAAGGAAAAAAAGTACGGGAATGTCCACTTCTCCTTTTTCGAAAAAAAATAAAAGTAAACGATACAATAATTTTGCAAATATTAAAATGATCGCTATATTTGCAGTCCCAAAAGGGAAAAAGGTTTGGTAGTTCAGTTGGTTAGAATACATGCCTGTCACGCATGGGGTCGCGGGTTCGAGTCCCGTCCAGACCGCTCCGAAAAAAGCTAAATATCTGTAAAAAGATGTTTAGCTTTTTTTATGACACAATGCTTCATAAATCTTTGTAAATATTTTGCAAGTACGGATATTTCTGTACCTTTGTCCCGTCCAGACCGCTCCGAAAAAAGCTAAATATCTGTAAAAAGATGTTTAGCTTTTTTTATGACACAATGCTTCATAAATCTTTGTAAATATTTTGCAAGTACGGATATTTCTGTACCTTTGAGCTAAATATAAAGAGTAAGTAATGAAAAAGTATCTTGAAGAGTTGCATAAGCTGAAATTATTCAGACTAAAAGATATTGTCGTTTTATCTGGAAACGAGAGTTCTGCTAAAGATCTTTTGCAGAACTATAAAAAGCAAAAATTAATATGCCATATAAGAAGAGATTTGTATTCAGTGACAGATTTAGCATCTAAAATACATACAACTAATAAGTTTGAAATTGCAAGCCAAATAACAGATTCCTCCTATTTGTCATATCATTCTGCATTAGAATATCATGGGTTGGCTCAACAAGTATTTTATGATATATATGTATCCTCGAATAAAAAGTTCAAATCTTTTGAATTTGATGAGATAAACTATCTGTTTTGTCAATCAAAAATTGATTTAGGAGTTACGACTCCTTCTGCAGATAGCTTGATTCATGTTACAGACCTTGAAAGAACAGTGATTGATTGTATCGACAGAATCGACAGGAGTGGCGGAATAGAAGAGTTGGTAAAGTGTTTTTCACTCCTGACATTCTTAAATGAAGAAAAACTATTAAAATACCTCGAACAATACTCTAAGCAATTTCTATTTCAAAAAGTAGGTTTTATATTACAATACTTTAGAAATGAGACAAAATTAAGTGAGCAAGTTTTTGATTTATGCAAGAGTAAGATAGGGATGAGTACCCGTTATCTTACAGAGCCACAAGAATCGGACACTTATTTTACCGAATGGAAGATATGTGCTCCAGCTAACATACTATTATTTTTAGAACAAGGAGAAATAGCAAATGTATAGCAAAACAGATATAGATATATTAGCTTCGAAAAGTGGATTTATTCGGGATAATCTGGAAAAGGTTTTGAGGCTATGTGAAATACTGCAATATATTACAGACAATCCTCTAACAGCTGGTACCCTTGCTTTAAAGGGAGGCACTGCAATAAATCTTGTGGTTTTTGATATGCCCAGACTTTCTGTCGATATAGATTTGGATTTTACAAAAAGCTGTAGCAGGGAAGAGATGCTTGAGGTTAGGGATAGTATAAATACAGATATAATTAACTACATGAGTACTCAGGGATATAATCTAAGTCCATCTACAAAAAATCCTCATACTCTGGATTCATGGGTATTCTACTATAGAAATGTAGCCGGAAATAAGGACAATATAAAAATTGAGATAAATTACTCAATGAGGAATCATGTATTGCCAATAGTTTTCCATAATGTCAAGCTTAAAGATATACCAATCTCGATATCGGTCAGGGTGTTGTCACCTGTCGAACTGTTTGCCTCGAAAATTAAAGCATTAATTGAAAGGACAGCCCCAAGAGACCTTTTTGATGTATATAACATGATAGAAAACAATGTTATACAAGAGAGTGATTACCCGCTTTTAAGAAAGATAATATTATTCTATTTGGCAGTTGGAGGGAGTACGCCCCCATCTGTTGAATACAAATTGGATTCTGTTGAAAGTATGAATTATCTTCAAATAAAAAGAAAGCTAATTCCGGTTCTCAAAAAAGGAGAGCATTTCAACTTTGAAAAAGCAAAAGTTGAAGTAAAAGCTTTTATAGCCTCTTTAATGATATTAAATGAAGAAGAGAAGGCTTTTGTTAACAAATTCCAGGCTAAAATTTACGAACCCCATTTGCTTTTTGAAGACAAAGATATTTTAGAGAGAATAACAAGCCATCCAATGGCAATTTGGAAATGTACTCTAAGGTAGAGTAAAGAGTACACAATGTGCGTCCCCATATACCACCCATGTATCTGTTTGCAAAATCGGAACGAATAGCTACTTTTGTTATATGCATTCTGATAAATCCATACCGACCGAAAAAGAGCTGCTCCTTGAAGTTGCCAGTGGTGATCCAGAGTCATTCAAGTATTTGTTTGACAAATACAAGAACAAAATATACTCGATGTCTATGTACATCACCCGCTCAGAATATATTTCAGAGGAGATCACCCAGGAGGCCTTCTACAAAGTATGGCAACACAGAGAGAAGCTAGGAAAAATCGAATACTTCAATTCTTATCTGAGGACAATTGTAACTAATGTCGCCTATAACTATCTGAAGAGGTTAGCAAACGAAAAGTTTATACTTAAATCTATATCCAAGGAGTCTGCCGGCAGCAGCAATTCAACAGAACACACCGTATTGTTTAATGATTATCAGGCAATTCTGGAACAGGCGATTCAGAAGCTCCCCCCTCAACAGAAAAGGGTCTACATACTTAGCCGTCAGGAAGGGCTTAAGCAGGAGGAGATTGCAAAAAAAATGAACATTTCCATCAATACCGTAAAAGAGTATCTGAAAAGTGCCACTATTTCAGTAAGAAAATTTGTAGACAACAAGATTCAGTTTTCAATCATAGCTGCGGCACAAATCTTTTTTAACAACTAAAAAGAATACTTTCTAAAATTATTTTTCTGACTGACAAGGAGTTGATACTTTTCTTGTAAATCTTTTATTTTGCCGACCCCCACTTTTTTTTCTACCAATTGTCTTTAGTGCCAAAGAATCACCCGTAATTATGAAAAAAGAGAGATTACAGATACTGTTTCAAAGCTACCTCGAACATAATTTATCTGAGAGCGAAGAGACAGAGTTTATGCAGATACTGTCCGGAGCAACAGATGATGAGTTAAAGAGATTGGTAGAAGAGTGCTATGACACCTTACCGGAAACCTACAAACTGGACGATGAAGGCTCCGACAGGGTATACAGGCTTCTTGTGAAAAGAACAAATACAAAAGTATTCACGCCATCATTCAGAAGAGGTGGATACTTCACCAGAATTGCCGCTGTGGCTGCTGTCGCACTTATCTTCATAACTGCCACCCTGTATATTTTCAATAATGAAAAAGAGAACCCTGCAAAGGAGATAAACAAGATTGTGGAGATTGCAAAACAAATGGAGAAACCGCTATATAAGAACGACATAAGGCCGGGCGGAAACAAAGCCGTACTAACATTGGCCGACGGGACAAAGGTGGTGCTGGACGATGCCAAAGAGGGAAAACTTCAGGAGCAGGGAAACACTACAATTATAAAGCTGGACGGCGGGAGACTTGCATACAATACCAAATCGGGATCACCAATTCTTGAAAAGATTGTTCAATACAATACTCTTACTACTCCTCGTGGAGGAAAATACTGCGTGACACTTCCAGATGGCACCATTGTCTGGCTGAATGCATCCACTACCCTACGCTTTCCTGTAGCATTTGCCGGCAAGACCCGCAAGGTAGAGATAAAGGGTGAGGCATATTTCGAGGTAGCAAAAGATGAAGCTATGCCATTCATAGTAAAAGCAGGGAATTCAGAGATAAAGGTACTTGGTACACATTTCAATGTTATGGCCTATGCCGATGAGAAGCTAGTAAAAACCACACTGCTGGAAGGTAGCGTAGAGGTATCAATCTTAAAGAAGGGAGAGGGAGAAGAAAGCACTCCGGTTATGACTCTGGAACCCGGAGAGCAGGCTCAGCTCGATCTAAGCAATGCTCTCACAGTTGTCAAGGCAGATCTGGAAGAGGCAGTTGCATGGAAAAACGGGTTCTTCATATTCAAAAATGAGCCAATTGAGAGTGTGATGCAAAAGCTGTCACGCTGGTACGATGTGAATGTGGTTTATGAAACTACAGATGAATCCATTCTCTACAGCGCCAATATTTCAAGGGCTAAAAATATCTCAGAAGTTCTGCGTAAGCTGGAGATGACTGAGACAATACATTTTAAAATTGATGGAAAAATAATTACTGTTTTGCAATAAACCAGGCACAGAAGAAAAAAAGGCGAAGTCCCGTTGGGCAGGACCCCGCCCCGAGTTCGGAAGTGCCATTTAAAAAATCGACGATAGACAATCAAATTCACTAACCAAACAGACAAATGTATGAAAAATTCCACATTCTTACTAAAAATGAAACTCACAATTATCCTTCTTTTAGTAGCCATGATGCAGGTTCAGGCAAGGGGCTATTCGCAGATGATTACCCTCAGGCAGCAAAACGCTCAGCTTGAGGATGTGTTTGTAGAGATTATGAAACAGACAAACAGCAAGTTTGTATACTCTCCTACTATGCTAAAGGAGACAAATCCTGTTAATATTAATCTTACAAATGTAACTCTCGAAGAGGCACTGGAACTATGCTTCGAGGGACAACCAATCACTTATATAATTGACGAAGACAATACTGTGATTGTTAAGATGAAGGAGCTCCCTCCACCTCCGGTAAAAGGAAGAATAACCGACGAACAAGGGAGGCCCATACCTTTTGTAAATATTTTGATAAAGGGTACTACCATTGGAGTGGTCAGTAACGATAACGGAGAGTTCTCAATTAATGTAAAAAAAGGAGAGATTCTGGTATTTTCGTTCATCGGCTATCAGACTGCAGAGGTAACTGTAGGAGACGGTCCGGTCAATGTAATACTGAAATTAGGAGCCAATTTACTGGATGAAGTTCAGATAATTGGATACGGAACAACTACAAAACGAGAAAATACAGGTGCCATAAGCTCAGTAAAAGCTAAAGATCTTAGCAAACAGCCAGTATCTAATTTTGCAATGGCTTTGCAAGGTAAAATGACGGGTATAGTGGTTAATAACAGTGAGGGAGTAGGTAGTGGTGTCGACATCATAATCAGGGGATTGAACTCTTTTGGTTCTGGCACCAGACCCTTGTTCATAGTTGACGGTGTAATTATAAATGCTGCTAATTCAAATGCAGTCTATTCAAGCTATGTTCATGGCACTTCACCATTAGGCTCCATTAATCCAAATGATATAGCCAGTATCGATATTCTTAAAGATGCCGATGCTACGGCTATCTATGGCTCGAGGGCAACAAATGGTGTAGTTCTCATCACTACAAAAAAGGCTGAATTAGGCAAAACCAGGGTGAACCTGGATATGTATACAGGTTTTAATAAAGCCACGTATATGCCAAAATTATTAAATACTGAACAATACATAGCATTACGCAAGGAGGCATTTAAACTGGACAATAAGGTTCCTACAGAAAGCAGGGCTGCCGACCTTACAAATCTTTCGCCTTGGAAAGAAAATGCATATACAGACTGGACAGAGTATGAATTTGGGAATAAAGCTCCTATAATGAATGCAAATCTGGATATGTCCGGAGGGACCAAGGGTTTAAGTTATTATTTCAGCACCGGTTATCTGAAACAATATGACATACAACCTGGGGATCCTTATCAGGAGAGAATCTCGACTCGTCTCAATCTGAATAGTGTAAGCATGAACGACAGACTCGAATCATCTTTGTCGGTTCAATATTCAGTAGATAAAATAAAACCTACTCAGGTTGCGAATAATATTGTTGGTGGTGTTCGCTTTCTTCCTCCAAATTACCCGTTGTATACAGATCAGGGTGATTACTACTGGGGATCATCAACATCTTTCAATGTTGCCAACCCTGAAGCTTGTATGACTCAAAAGATTAAGTCATTAAGCTCAAATTTTTTGATGAGTGCAGATTTTAGCTATTTAATCTTCAAGGGGCTTAAAGCAAAGGTCTCATTCTCTTATGGCAATCAGGGTAATGAGTCTGAGAAAACAATCCCTTCTACAGCTATAAATCCGAAATCACAATACGTTTCAGTTCCATCAAGCTCTTCATCTTTTGGAAATTACAGTTCACTTAATATGGAGCCTCAGCTAACCTATAATGGTAAAATATCAGAGGGAAACATCTCAGTTCTGGTGGGATCTACCTGGTTTAAAGGTTCCAGCACCAATAGGTCACTGGATTTGACAGGCTTTCCTGGAGATGACTTTATGGGTTCATGGGGTTTTGCAAACACAGTGCAATATAAATCCAGTTCAAGGGCAGATGAACGGTTCCGTTCATTCTTTGGCAGGGTAAACTACAACTGGGATCAAAAATACTTTTTGAATCTATCCTACAGACGGGATGGCTCCTCAAAGTTTGGAGATAATTACAAGTGGGGTGACTTTGGTGCCATTGGTGCTTCCTGGATATTTTCCGATGAATCATTCGTAAAAGAGGCTTTACCATTTCTAAGTTTCGGAAAATTAAGGGCAAGCTGGGGAGTAACAGGAAACGATCAGATTGCAGACTACCAGTATTTAAACTTATACTCTGCCGATAACGTTTACTATGGTACTACAATTGGTCTGAATACTCAATATTTATACAACGAGGACATACATTGGGAACAAACAAAAAAACTGGAGGCTGCTCTGGAGTTTGGATTGTTTAAAAGCCGGGTTTCTGGTTCGGTTTCCTGGTATAGAAACAGAACAACCGATTTTCTGGTATCTGAACCGATAAGTTCTCAATCGGGCTTTAGTTCATTCGTAAACAATTTTGATGGTATTGTACAGAACACAGGATGGGAATTTGAACTGAGAACCAACAATATACAAAACAAAAACTTCCAATGGAAAACCAATGTCAATTTTACCATTGCTAAAAATTCACTATACAAATATGACGACTTAGCAGGATCTGCATATGCCGGTAAATATGAGATTGGAAAACCACTTGATATAATCAGGAACTTTTATGTTGATTCAATTTCTACCATTAACGGTTATGCCATATTCAGAGATGTAGATAATGATGGCTCGCTTACCTCTCCAGGTGATTTAGTAACACTAGGCTCTCCTTCACCAAGAAATTACGGTGGCATGGAAAACATCTTCTCTTACAAAGGTTTTGAATTTAGTTTTTCTGTAACATGTGCACAACAACTGGTTACAAACTGGTTCATGCTCTCTTCTCTTCCAGGCAGGGCAAGAAATCTTCCTGTCCAATTGCTGGGTAACTACTGGCAGAAACCGGGAGACCAAGCAACCTATCCAAGGGCAACATCTGGTATGGTTTCCAATGCTAATGTCATGCAACTGACCTATGCGAATATTTCAAATCTAGCATATAATGACATCCTGTGGTTCAGACTGAACAATGTGTCGCTTACTTATACTTTGCCTTCAAACTGGGTCGAAAAGGTTGGTTTGAGCAGAGCTTCTGTTTATGCGCGCGGACAAAACCTTCTGTTTTATTCCCCTGTAGATTTAGGCAAAGACCCACAGGCACAAAGTGCGTCAAGCGGTACTCCTATAAAGAGCTGGGTGTTTGGTGTTCAACTCTCCTTTTAATTATCTAAAAAAATGAAAATCATGAAATATATATATAAAAACATTTCGCTTTTTGCTATAGTATCAGTACTATCATTGTTTCCTACTTCATGCGAAGACTTTCTTAAAGCGCCACTTCCTCCGGATAAAATAACCACCGATAAAGTATTTGGCTCTGCAAGTACCATAGAAATGGCCATGCTGGGTACATATTCCAAAGCTTCAAATTTTTATGGGGTAGGACAAATTGTCTATAATACAGAATCTTTAGCTGACAATTTAAGTAGAAATCCCCCATTGGCCATAGATATAATGTCAAATTCCGAATACGATCTCAACACTTCAGAATCATTTAGCTCTTTATGGAATCAACCTTACTCGGTAATTTACGAGGCAAACGTAATGCTGGAAAATTTACCTATTTCGACAGCGAAACTCTCCACTCAGGTTATTGATCAATACCTAGCACAGAATCTATTATTAAGGGCATTAATGCACTTTGAACTGCTCAGGTTATTTGGAGATGTGCCATTGATTTTAAAATCTGATCCTGCTGAGTCAAGATTGTTAGCCCGTTCACCTAAAGCAGAAGTGTATGCCTCCATAATAACAGACCTTAAAGATGCCATAAATAAATTACCTGAAATCAATATTAGTGGTATGGATGCCAGACGTTGTGCCAACAAGAATGTGGCTAAAGCATTGCTGGCAAGAGTCTATCTACATATGAGCGATTGGGCAAATGCAGAAACATACGCAACAGAAGTTATAAATAGCGGCAAATACTCGTTAGAAGCAGATCTGGCCACTGTATTGATGAGAAGAAGCAAAGAGATCATTTTCTCTATGGATGGATCTCTGCCAGATGCACCTAATAGTTGCTGGTATTATGCAATGCAGGGAATGCCTATGATGTATTCTTTTTTTCCGGAGCCATATGCGTGGGAGTATTCAGGCTGGGGATGTTTGACACAGAGTGCAATAAATGAATTCGAGCCCGGGGATCAAAGGTTTTCTACATTGTTTACTTATTCAGCCGAAGAGAATGTATTTACCCTGAAATACCCTCATGGCATGTTAGATCAGGAGGTGGCCGATGAAGATCCACAGGATTTCTGTGTATTAAGACTTGCAGAAATGTATTTGATACGGGCAGAAGCAAAGGTCCGTAAATCCTCACCAGATCTTACCGGTGCTGCAGCGGACCTTAATTTGATAAGAACAAAACATGGAAAACTAGCCAATACAACTGCTAATACTCAGGCTGCGCTTCTTTTAGCACTTGAACATGAAAACAGGGTTGAATTCATGTGTGAGTCTCATCGCTGGTACGATATAGTACGAACAGGAAGGGCCGATGCCATATTAAGTAAAGAAAGCAACAAAACCGGCTGGAAATCACATAAATCGCTATTACCTATTCCTGCCAAAGAGATTATCATCAATAAGAAATTAGTTCAAAACCAAGGTTACTAAACCTACATTATATCCTTTTAAGATATAAAAACAGCGCATGAGAAATAAATACCTTACAATGCTTGCATTTATAATCACAAGTGGATTATATGCACAAAACAATTTTAAAATAATGCCTGAGAAGCCACATCCTGGTGATAAGGTGAAATTTTCTTACACTCCTCCGCAGGAATTTGCCGGTGAAAAAGCTTCCTTGCAATGTACCGTTTATAAAATGGGAAACTATGACGACTTCTACGGAGTGTTGACTCCTCTGGGAAAACCGGTAGAGATGGAAATTAAAAAAAACGGTAATGAATATGTCGGAGAATTGACTACTGAAGAGAGTGTTTGCGGGCTTGTTTTTCGTTTTACATGGGGAGATTATAAAACTAAAAACAATAACGGTTATTTCGTCCCTTTTTACACAGCGGAAAACAAACCTTGTCCCACTGCATATGCAAGGATGGGAAAGCATTTGTCTGATTCGTTCTTCAATAAATGGCAATCCAGGAACCTCCCTTTGGCAAGGGAGTATTATCTTAAGGAGATGGAAAACTATCCTAAAAAAAGCTCTGCTATTGCCGTTGATATTTATCGGACCTACAATCCTAAAACTGATTCTATTGAAAGTAAAAAATTAGCTATAAAGCAATTAGAGAGGATTTTTAAAGATAAACCAACCACAGATGCCGATTTTCTGGCTTGCTATACATTTTTTAATGCGATGGGGTTAAAGAGAACAGCATCCTATTTCACGGAATATGCTGCACAAAACAATGTTGAGGGATATTTCAGGACATCAAATTTATATGAGAAGACAATTGCCGAAACAAATTTAACCAAGAAGAAGATCCTGCTGGATTCATCAATTGTCAGCTTTAAAAACATGGATTTTTACATTAGGTACAATACAGCTATGGCTGGCGGTTTCTTATCTTCATTGATAGATAATTATCTGGTAACAGCTTATAATACACGAGATAAAAAGACATTTGACGAAGCCCTTAATTATATTCAAAATGAGATAAACTGTGGCTTTGAAAAATATTTCCCATATATGGAATTATCTAACGCTGAGATGGCAATCAAAAATTATAATGCTGCTCTTAACTACTGCAATACCTTATATTCAATTTGCAGACAAAAATTTGATTTACTTAGAAATAACCCTGCCAGCTTCAGTCCCGGTGATAAGAGCGAGGCCTATTTTACCAAGCAGGAGATAAAGTTTAATCTGTTGAGGGAGATGATTCAGCTGGCTAAAACACAAGCGGTAATTTATTCACAAAGCGGAGATTGTAAGAATGCGCTGTCAAAATTAGATGAATGTCGCAATTATGCCACCTATCCCGAGGCACAGGAGATGGGATTTACTGAGAAATCCATGGAAATTGATTTAATGTCAACTACAGCTGTTGTTGTACCTAAGTGCATGCCATTAGACGAAGCCATCAAAGCAATGGGGAAAATTATTAGTAACGGGCAGTATAGTCAAGATATTGTTGAGATTCTAAAAGAGTTGTACGTGAAGAAAAACGGCAACGACAATGGGTTTACCGCATTTATGACGGAGTTTAAGAAAACAGATGACACTGAAATTACCAAAAAACTGGAGGAAATGAAAGCCAATGAAACAGCTCCGGATTTTTCATTAGTGAATATGGATGGGAAAACAGTGAAACTTTCCGATTTAAAAAGAAAAACCGTGATTCTTGATTTCTGGGCAACATGGTGCGGACCTTGCCGTGCAAGCTTTCCTGCCATGCAACAATTAGTAGATCATTATAAATCCAACCCCGATGTTGTTTTTCTTTTCATAGACACATTTGAAGGTAACACCGGAGGAACCACTGTCGACAAAATGAAACCGGGAGCTAAGAAAATTATGGAAGAAAAAAATTACTCCTTCCAAGTTGTCTTTGATTCAGGTGATGAGGTAGCTGCAAAATACAAAGTAAAAAGTATTCCTGCCAAATTTGTAATTGACAAAAATGGCATTATACGCTACAAAGCCGTTGGCAGTGGCATATATAGCCATTTAATTGATGAAATGATGGCTATGATTAAAGAGGTGGAATAGTGACCAAGTCATTCAAGGGATATAGCAGATAATCAACACTTTGTAAAAAGTCACCAAATATTACAACGCCTTGATTATTAATGCTATCCCTTGAATGACTTGGTCACTACTTTTTCTTGCTCCTGTCTATCTTAACGTCAGTATATTCCAGCCCCTCATTGTAGACACTCATTGCGGCCTTGCTCATTCCCATGCTGGAGTATCCGCCGTCGTGGAAGAGGTTCTGCATGGTGACTTTACGGGTAAGGTCGGAGAAGAGGGTTATAAGATAGTCTGCGCACTCCTCTGCAGTGGCATTTCCCAGAGGCGACATGCGGTCGGCAAAGTCAAGAATTTTGTCAAACCCCATTATCCCACCTCCTGCTGTTGTCATTGTAGGTGATTGAGAGACAGTGTTTATCCTGATGTTTTTCTCACGTCCGTAAATATAGCCGAAACTTCTGGCGATTGATTCCAGCAGAGCCTTGGCATCTGCCATGTCGTTATATCCGTAGAGTGTTCGCTGAGCAGCAATATAAGAGAGAGCAACTACCGATCCCCAGTCATTTATCGCATCCAGCTTATGGCATGTCTGCAATACCTTGTGAAATGAGAGAGCGGAAATATCAATGGTCTGATGCAGGTAATGATAATCCAGGTCGTCATAAGTGCGGCCCTTTCTCACGTTCGGTGACATACCTATTGAGTGCAGGATAAAGTCGAATTTTCCACCGAGATATTCGGTACCCTTATGAATCAGGTTTTCAAGATCCTCAACGTTTGTGGCATCGGCAGCAATAACTATTGTGTTGCATTGCTTTGCAAGCTGGTCAATTGTGCCCATCTTCATAGAGGCAGGAGTATTTGTCAGAACAAATACGGCACCCTCTTCATAAGCCCTCACCGCTGTTTTCCATGCGATGGAATTTTCATTCAGGGCACCAAAAATGAGCCCTCTTTTTCCTTTAAGTAAATTATAAGACATACGTATGTTTTTTATAGTAACACATCTTTTGTAAAAATGTTTATGGGTGGGTACTTGGGTGGGTATTTGGGGACGCACATTGTGTACCCTGTTATACGGTAAGGAGCGGGATTTTCAGATGCGTGCCCCGGCTTTACCCACTATGCAGTTGCAGTGCTAAAAAACAAATGCGGAAACTGATTATGCCAGTATAGAAAGCTGCAAGTTTCCGCCGTTGTTTTTTTCAAACGCACTGCTCCTTAAGTGGGTACCCAAAGCCTTTTGACAAGCATCTTCAAATTCCGCTCCTTTTCCTTTATGGGTACACAATGTGCGTCCCCAAATACCCACCCAATTGCAATATTTTTTGTACATTTGGAAACCTAAAAATTTCGCTTAAATTGCTTCAAATGAAAACTTCTGTAAAGACATTACTTAGGGTGGTCGTTCTGATTGCCATTGCTGTTTCTCTGCTCCTGATTATTGACAAAACATCCCAAAAAAACTCCGGGGGAAAACTTCAACTCGCTCTCATCCAGTATAATGATTCTCCATTGTCGGAGCTCTCACAAAGCGGGATCGAAGATGGGCTGACGCAGATTGGGTTAAAGGCAGGAGAGGATTATGACCTCACAGTAAGCAATGCACAAGGCGATATGGCAACACTGAACCTAATGATAGATGCAGTTACCGGCAGCAAACCGGATCTTATTTTTGTCACCTCCACCCCTACTTTGCAGGTTGCGGCCAATAAAATCAAGGATATTCCGGTAGTTTTTTCAGTTGTAGCGGACCCTATAGTGGCAGGAGCAGGAACAAGTTTCACCGAGCATCTGCCAAATGTTACAGGAATTTCCACCCTTGGCGATTATGAAGGAATGGTCAAATGGATAAAGCTGATACGTCCGGGCACAAAAAAGATAGGAACCATTTACTCCCCCGCAGAGGCAAACTCAGTAAAAAACATGAGCGAACTTAAGAAGTATTCCGATCTTGCAGGGATTGAACTTGTGACCGTCCCTGTAAATTCAACAACAGAAGTTACAGACGCAGCAATGTCACTCATAGAGAACAAGCCGGAAATCGTTTGTCAGATTGTAGACAACCTTACATCTTCATCAATTGCCAGTATAATAAAGGTCTGCCAAAGCAACAAGGTTCCAATGTTTGGCTTTGTAAGCGATCAGTCTAAGAAAGGAGCAGTGCTGGTTGTTTCAAGAGATTATCATCAGGCAGGGGTTGACGCAGTCAATCTGGCAAAGAAAATATTTGACGGTGCAAAACCGGCAGATATACCATTTGAATTTGTAAGCAAAACAAATATCCTCATAAATATCAAGACAGCATCCCAGTACGGAATAGTTTTCCCAGATGAGCTGCTTAAAAGAGAGGGAGTAATAATAGCAGAATAAAGACAACTATGGACGAAAAACTGGTTATTACCAATGAGACCAAACAAGGCTACCTTTTATTGCACGTAAGCGGAAGAGTCGACGGATACTGGTCCAAAATGCTGGACGAAGCCCTCGATGCTGCCATACGCGCCGGGGACCAGAACATTGCACTAGACCTCGAAGAGGTTGATTATCTGAGTTCTCTGGGAATAAGGGTATTCGTAAAGTATGTAAAGCTCTTCAAGAGCATAGACGGGTCATTCGGCATCACAAAAGCCTCACAGAATGTTCATTCAATATTGGATATGGTTGGGTTGGACTCCATGCTCAAATGGCAGGAACCATCAGTCACAATAATAGAATCAGAAAATCCTTCTGCATGCAAGATCGAGAATGAGGGATTCTGCTTCAAGTCGCAACCATTGTCAGAAAACACGGCAGAAAATCCGGAAAGGAAACTTCTCAAATGCACATTAGTCGGATATCCAGAGAAGTTGCTCAACAGCAGCTTTACCGAAAATGACATTAAGAGTGTACGATTTGGAAAGGGAAAATATGGATTGGGCCTGGGAGCTTTCGGTACAGGTTTCAAGGATTGTGAAAGTAGGTTCGGAGAGTTTGTTGCTGCTGGCGATGCTGTAGCTTATATGCCTTCAGGAAAAATCAACAGTCCTGACTATCTTGTTACAACAGGCGCCTTGATTCCAGAAATCAATCTCCTTTATGGTATATTGTTCGAAGGGGAGTTCAGTCGGTTTATAAGATTCGCACCTCTGGCCCCGGGAAAACGGTTGCCTTTAAGCTCAATAATAAATACAATTTCATCCCTCACAGGATATGAATCCTTTGCCATGATTATGGTTGGGGAGAGTGCAGGAATTGTAGGGGCCTCTCTTCATAAATCACCTGCATTGTCACAAACCGGAGAGAATCCGCTAGGATATCCTGAGGTTAAGGAGAGCGTCAACTTTACCACAGAACCAGAGTTCCGAGGCAGTGTTGCTCTGACTACAGGTGTAGTTACCAAAAAGGTGAGTGGCGATATAACGCGGTTCACCAGACCTTCAGCAGAGGGTGGAGAGCTTCGTCAACATATGCACTCCGCTATTTTCAGCTACTTTCCCCTTAGCAAGTCAGACCAGGATTTAGATAAAACAGTATTTTCCCTTTTCGAAGATGACAAGATTGACAGCGTAATGCATCTTCTAAACGATCAGCGAGAGACTGTAGGTATAGGAGAGAGCGAGTTTTATCAGGGCATTTGCTGGGTGGGTCCTTTAGATTTATAGTATGAACATTAATTGACAAAAGTATGTCTTTACTAGTTGGAGCAATCACAATAGGCTTGATATTAGCACTGTTGGCATTGGGAATATTTATCAGTTTCAAGATTTTCAACTTTGCAGATATCACTGCAGAGGGTTCAATAACTCTGGGAGCCTCAATTGCAGCGGCACTTATTGTAGCAGGGGTCGAACCGGTTACAGCTACAATAATTGCAATGTTTGGCGGTTTTGTGGCAGGTGCCTTAACGGGCATAATCCACACAAAATTCAACATCAATGGATTATTATCAGGAATTTTAGTAATGACCGCCCTTTATTCAATAAATCTGCATATAATGGGAAAGAGCAACCTTCCCCTTCTGTCGGAGGATACAATAATTACAAAGATAGAAGCTCTCAACCTGATGGCAAACAAGGAGATGACTATACTTTTATCTACTCTTTTGATTGTATCGGTATTTGGAATTGTACTCTATCTGTTTTTAAAGACAAATCTTGGAACTGCAATGCGGGCAACAGGCAACAATCCTCAAATGATAAGAGCCCTTGGGGTGAATACAAACCATATGATAATTCTGGGTCTGGCAATTGCCAATGCTCTTATAGCACTATCAGGGGCCATACTTGCACAATTTCAGGGGTTTGCCGACGTTCAGATGGGTATAGGGATGTTGGTCTGGGGTCTGGCAAGTGTAATTATAGGGGAGGCAGTCATTGGAGACAAATCCATCGGTTCACTCATTGTTGGTGCAGTTTTAGGATCTTTGATATTCAGGTTATTGGTTGCCATAGCTCTTCGCTGGGGCATGAATCCTAACGACCTTAAACTCATTACTGCCATATTTGTATTCATAGCCCTTGTCCTGCCAAGTCTGTCTAAAAAATTTAAAAAGAGAGGAGTGACTGTAAAATGATAACAATTACCAACTTATCAAAAACTTTCAATGCCGGTACCCCAAATGAGGTTTGTGCCCTTGACAATGTAAGCTGTACTATTGAACAGGGAAGTTTCGTAGTTCTTCTTGGCACAAACGGGTCGGGAAAATCCACCCTTTTGAATGCTGTAGCGGGAAATTTTTTCCCCGATAGTGGAAAGATACTTCTGGATGGTTCAGATATTACAGATTTGCCTGAACACAAAAGAGCAAAATATATTGGCAGGGGTTTCCAGAACCCTTTCAG
>Ga0074195_1000581_pt2 | contig 56351 bp, 45 predicted proteins | sample EPASupsiteHSE623_FD_64525 | JGI IMG/M metagenome (GOLD analysis project Ga0074195, IMG submission 64525) | Bioremediated contaminated groundwater from EPA Superfund site, New Mexico - Sample HSE6-23 | ecosystem: Environmental > Aquatic > Deep subsurface > Groundwater > Contaminated ...
CGGGCGTAATATTCTGTTTTGAACTTTGAAACTTATTTTCCGGCCGGCGTTCCGGAGGTAAGGGCCTGGACAATCCACAAGGGAACAAAAGCACCTCAGGCAGCAGCCGTCATACACACCGACTTCGAAAAGGGCTTCATACGTGCAGAGGTGATCAAATATGAAGATTATATTAAGTATCGCTCAGAAGCAGCCTGCAGAGAGGCAGGCAAGCTGGGCGTAGAGGGCAAAGAGTACGTCGTTCAGGACGGCGACATCATGCACTTCCGCTTTAACGTGTAAACAGGTATACGTGCGGAGTATACGGGACGCACAATGTATACCCGACCCGGTACAAATAGATCAAAACATAAAAGAAGCAGACTAAAAGCTCTGCCAAAGCTTTTAGCAGATACCTAATTTGCAGCTGAATATAAAACCATGTGGAGGCAAATCTTGCCGACACATACCTTCTTGAGCTCTTTGAATCCTCCTCAATACAAATTTTCAACGTAGGTTTTATCTGCCAGTTGTTTTAGCATGTTACTCATATTAAGGCATATGTAAAATATAATCGATCAAAATTCTGAGAAAATAATTTTATAAACAGCTGATATTCAACAACATCTTATTTTAACTGGCAGATCATGATTTTGCAGGACATGTGGGAAACTTCAAGGGAGTTTTTCGTGTTAGTATTGTGGTTACGCGTAAAATTAAAGCTCCACCTACTTTTCAATTTGATCCCGGATTTTCCGTGCTGATACAGATAACTGTTAAAATAAAAAAGGCTGACAAAAAGTATTTTGTCAGCCTCCTTTTATAGTCATATTGAGGTTTCGGGTACACACTTTGCGTCCCCGTATACCCTAAAAGAATTTTGTTCTGTTGTCTTTAACACCTGCTGCCTTTTCAAGAATCGAAGGCAACATTTGCATCTGGTAACCAAACATTTGATTAGCTCTTGCCTTTGCATCGTCTTCTGTAAAGAATGCGCCGGTCTGTCTTGCATCAACGTTGAAGATATAAACACCCACATTACCGCCAATTGGGCCTGTAAGAGTGTTTTCCTTAGCTCCGGCAACCGATCCTACAAATTTAGGGTCAAACGATTGCGATCCGATAGCTCCAAAAGATATCCCGGTTTGCTTGCTGACAGCAGCGCCTAGTTTACCTGCAATTGCATCAAGCGTTGTCAAACCTTTAACTTGCTCTGTAATATTTGCAAGCATCTTTTCATTAGATTTTTCTCTCTTGAGAATTGATGTAATATTTGATTCAACAGCATCAAGTTCCGGAATTCCCTCTTCACGTGCAGCAGTCAGTGCAACCACAAAGAAGTATTTGTTGTCAATAGAGATAATCTGTGACACATCGCCAACCTTTGCATCGAATGCCCAACGGCTTATTTCACGTGCATTCTTATAAGTGGCAACAGTTTTTGCTCCCTGAGCTATTCCGTTTGCAGGAACAGGAGAGAGGTTCATCTCTTTAACTGCGGCATTGTATTTTTCAATTTTACCATCAGATTTTGAAACCAGGTCATTAGCTTTTGAATAGTAAGTCTGGAATGTCTCCTTGCTGGCAACAGCGTCTTTTTGCAAGATGGCAAGCTGAACCTTTGTTACAGGCTTTGTTCTTTCCTTAACTCTTACAATATGAAGACCATAATTGGTTTCGATAGTGATAAGCTTGTTTGGGGCAAGTACAAAACATGTGTCAAAACCGGGGATGTTATAACTCTGGGTCATCCATCCAAGGTCACCGGGAGATGCTGCTTTTGGGTTCTTGTCTGCTGAGTTGGCTACTGCAATCTGGCTGAAATCGGCCCCGCCCTCTATAAGCTTAATAAGAGAGTCTGCTTTTGCCTTTGCAATTGCCTTGTCGGCGTTTTGAATAAGGATATGTTGAACATTCACAGAGTCCGGTACTTGTTTGATAGCGCTTATTCTTGCTGCCCTGAAGGTGTTACCCTCCTGATATACAGGAAGAACAGATGACAAACCTGCTTTAAATGCAAAGCTGTCCAGAACCGGTGATATTGCAGCAAGTTCTCCTGCTTTGTAAAAATATGGGTTAAGCGATTTATCCGAATTTCTTGCCAGAAATGTTTTAAGGTTACTAGATGTAACGAATTCGTTATAAACTTTATTAATATCTGCCTCGGCAAGATTAACGTCCTGCAATGAAGGAACTACCTCAAAAACAACATATTCAATATCTCTGTTTGCCTTTTGCTCAAAGTTGGTTTTGTTCTTGTTATAGTACTCTCGTATCTCTTGCTTTGTTACTGAAATGGTTGTATCGGGGCTCATACCATAAGGCTGGATAATGAAAGAGACATCTGATGTTACATTGTTCTCCTCAATGGTCCTTCTAAGCTCTACCGGATTTGAAATATTGCTCTTCGAAAGAAGAGAGATGTACTTTGTAAACATCTGCTCGTTTTTCATTCCATTTTCCAGATACCGCCAGTAGGTGGCAAGATTACCGGAATTGTCCTGTGGTATGGCTTTGATAAAGTCTACCAGCTTCTCTCTGTCAAACTGACCTTCAGGAGTAACAAAAGACTGTTCTCTGAGAAGTACCGGAGATATCTTAGAACCCTGACTCAGGTCGAACAATTCTTCTTCTCCAACAGCCAGACCGGCGTCTTCTATAACCGGAATAAGAACATTTTCACTGATTAGCTCCTGCCACGCACTCTGATTTACCATCTCCTGACCTTGCTCGTCAAGTGTGCTTGAGCCAGTTGTAAGTTGATGAATCTGTGTGTAATAATCAATTTTCTTTTGAAAATCTCTATAAGAGATTGCCTTCCCGTTCATCTCTCCTATATCGTTTTTAGAAGAGAACATAGAGATTGCCGATTGAAATGTGTCTGCGTCTATAATAAACGAGAGTAGTGCAACACCAATGAGAAGTGTTATAAAAGCTCCCATTTTAACGCGGATCTTCTCTAGAACTGCCATTTTGTATTAGTTTTTAGTTATTTTCTTGTAGGGCGCGAAGATAGTAATTTTTTTTATAATCTCTTTATTCTTCAACTATTCTCAACTCTACCTTTTCTACTCTGTTTGAGGTAGTTTTTAAAATTGTAAAGTACATGTTTCCATATTCGAGAACATCTCCTTCCGAGGGAATATTTTCGTGGAAAAAAGTTATAAAACCGGCTAATGTCTCATAATCTTCCGATTCCGGAATACCAAGTCCGTATATCCTGTTCAGGTATTTAATCTCAATCCTTGCCGAAAAAATAAATTCGTTATCGGAAATCCTCTTTTCAATTAACTCTTCCTTGTCCAGTTCGTCTGAAATCTCTCCGAAAATCTCCTCAATAAGGTCCTCCAGAGTAACAATTCCTGCTGTTCCTCCATATTCATCCAGAACAACGGCGATAGATCTTTTACTCTTAGTAAGCATTTTGAGCAGCGACTGGGCACTCATAGTCTCCGGAAGATAATCAATCTCTCTTATAAGCTCTTTTATTGGTCTTTCGCCGTTAAAAAGATCCCGAGAATGTACATATCCTATTATCCTGTCTATGTTTTCCCTGTAGACAATTATCCGGGAGTAGTTGGAATCGGCAAATTGAGCCAGAAGCTCTTCAAAGGTGGCATCTTCTGCAATTGAACAAATCTCAGTACGCGGAACCATGCACTCTCTGAGAATAACTTCCGAAAAATTAAGAGCATTCTGAAAAATAGCGATATCCTTTCCCGGTTCTTCCATTATTATTCCCTCCCTCTTCACGATTTTTTTTGCCAAAGGAGAGAGTAAGGAATATGAAATACTTGCAAACCAATAAAACGATTCAAGTACCCGGTTTGGATTCTTTGTGGCGACAGCAAACGGAACAAATATTGCAACAATTAGCACAATAAGGGTAATTCCCGTAATCTCAACGGCAACGACCAATCCTCTTCCCGGGCCTATGAACTGCCACAGAAGTGGGTTCAAAACCGCAGCGAGCGACAATGCAAACACAAGAAGGGAGATTGTTCTTCCAACCCTGAAAGAGGCTATAACCTCATCCTTTTCCTGGGCAAGTCTGTCCACGCTCAGTGCATAAGCTTTTTCCTGCTTCTTATCCACCTCTACCTTAAGCATGTTGTAGCACCTGAATGCCCTTTCCAGAGCAGTAAAAATGGCCATTATGACCAAAGAAACAACGGCAAAGGTAATTGATGTGTACATATTACTTTTTTTTAGGAATTAACGGACCAATAAAATTTATTGTGTCTATATACGGAACCTCCAGTGAGTCCCTCGTCACAATTGCATAACTGTCAAACGGTCTTAGAATTATAGCATTGCCCGCCCTGTCGTCAGACTCCATTCCGTAACCTTGCATAAACATGTCGGGAGTCGTGAGTTTAACCCAGCATTTTGTAAATATCTTCTTGTTAACCCTGTCCCAGTAAAGAGTGTCCGTGACCATTTTTTCTCCTTTTACGTAGTTGTTCACGATCACATTGCCATTAGCCTCCCATATCTCTTCAGTTGCAGCATTTATATGTTTTGCAAAATTTGCCCTTATTTCGGTCTCCAGAATTCCCTCCTTTGTAAACGCCTTAACGTTTATTCCTTTTGGAAAATTGTCATATGGCTCCTTCTCTTCTGTAAACCTCTCCATAACCGGTGCCTCAATCCGTAGGACAACAATACCTCCGTCTGTCTGCTGAACAGACATGTTTTCAATTATTTGGCTTGGAAAAGCAGTAGGATTCACTGAGTCGGTGGCCGGAAGACTATCCTTGCACGACAAAATGATGGTAGCAACCACAAAAGTGACTGCTACCATAAGAAATTTATGTTCTTTGAATATCTTTTTTCTTACCACCTGGTTTCCGGTTCTTACTGTTTTCTGGTTCTGACAGTTGTAGTTGCGCTCATGCCTCCGCATGAAACGGTAAATGACGATCCGTCAACTATATCGTACATAAAGGCCTCTTCTTGCAATGGGAAGTACTGAGTGTACTCTCTTATACGGCTTGTAAGCTCTTCCATAAGCGGTGCAGCATCGGCAAACCCTTTTGCTTTTACAAAATAATCAACAGCAACCCAATATTTTGCCCTTTGCTCTATTTCTGTGCCACCGCATTTTTGAGATGCCCATATAAGTCCAAGAATGTAATTTGCTTTTCCTGCAACATTTGTGCTTTTTTGAATAGCCAGTCTGGCTGACTCAGCTGCTTTTAAAGGACTTCCCATTTTCTGGAAGTAGTATGTTGCCATATCGATAAGCATATCTGCATCTTCTGTTTCAGTTGATTCCGGGTAGTCAATTGCCTCCTGTAAAAATTTTATTGCATTCTGATGTTCGTCTCTCGATGAGTAAAGCTTATAAAGATATAGAGCAGTTTTGTATGAAGGATCCTGTCTGTGCAGGCATCCAACAGCAGTTACATAAAGCTCTTCCTTAAAACACTGTGCATCATTAAGCAGCCGTACAATTCTTGAAATAAGTTCTTTATCATTAGGATTCTCATTGAACTTAGGGCCAAACATTGCTACTATGTTTTCGCAACTTGCAACTCCGCTGTTTGCAAACAAAAGGTCTATATCCTTTTTCGCCTGTGGCGCCTCTGTAACATTCGCTTTAACCTGGTATTCAACAATAGGTGTCAACTGAGAATAAAGATCCAGGACATTGTTGGCAGATACTTGTTTTTCATTAAACAGGTTTACTGCCACCTGCATATAAAGAACCAAAATTGAAGGATCTGTATTGTTTCCCGCTATTTTAACAACACTCCCAAGGGCTTCATACACCTTAGGACTTTTGTCCCCCAAATATCCAAACATATCAAACGCCTTGTTAGTCTGAGCGCCTATAGTGTATTGAGGAAAATATTGTGTTCTAAGGTCATACATTAAGAACAAAGAGTCTATAAGCTTACTTTTTAATTGTGGGTTACTTTTGTTTTTCTCAATAAGGTACTTGAATATCTTCTCTCCGTGCTGATATAATCTTGCACTAATCCCCGGAGGGCAGAGTCTTAAGGCTTCTCTCCAGAGAGGAGTGGCCTCAATTAAATTCCCTTGTTTCATGTAATCATTATAGAAACTCAGGCTGTTTTTACACTCTACACTATCTTTACCGTTGCCATATTTGCCTGGTTGAGCATAGCCGGTTGACATCCCAAATGTCATGATAGCTATTACAAATAAAATGGTTGCTTTCTTCATAAAATTGAATATTAATACTGTATGTTTATTACTAATTAATCGTATTTATATTTTTTGAACCAAGACGGGTCAAACAGGCTTATGTTTACTACAAACATAAGATATCTTTCTCTCACCATATTGTTTTTAATGCTTCCCCTCTGACCCATGTCAACGGCTACTCCTAACGAGTTATGCAATCTGAAGATTGGGAAGCTTGCTCCCAGTGTCAATCCGGCAGAGTTAACCTGATGGCCACCCAGACTCATATATGATTTTTCATAATATGCTCCTCCCTTGTAAGTTACCCTTCTGAAATAATATCTTACGTCGTATCTGTTTGGTGTGAATTCAAATCCGAATTTAAAAGTATTGCTGAGAGAGGGAGCAAAATTCACTCCCGGTGTAGCGGTGAAAGAGGCATTTCTCCAGTCCTGCCTTACAAAGTCTGCTCCAATCATCCATTTGTCTGTTTTTCTGAGTGAAGCACCCAGAGCTATCTCCGATGGTATTTCTATTTCAGTTTGGGTTGACGAGTTAAAGGCTACAGTATCTGTCGCTCCTGCGCTGTTAACGGCAAATGAATACCTTGTAAGGTCGCCCCTCATTTTGGAGTTAAGAAGGTATGTGGCACCAAGTGTAAGGCTCTTGTCTTTAGGTAGTTTGAGAGAATATTGCAGCCCCAGTTTCCCGGAAATTGATCCTACAACATAGTCCATGCCTGTCTTTATGCTCCTGTACGAAGCTGCGTTTGAAGTGAACAGAATATTTGAATATCTGTCAATTGTACCAAAATAATATATACCCTCGGCTCCAAACGACAAGTTTTTAGAAAGCTTCATTGAGCCGCCCAAAAAGAATTTGTTTATTCCTCCGGTCCCATATTTCTGATATTTGATATCACCCATCTCTGCAATGATTGCAGGATCTGTCTCGGTCTGCTCAAATTTGTAGCCAACACTGCTGTATGGTGTGATTCCCACTATCAGCGCAGATCTCTTGTAGATTGGAAGAGTCAGCATCAGATGGTGCATGTTGAATGCATTGTAAGCCGATCTGGTATTGTTGTCGGACATATAAAAATTCTTCTGCTCCAATCCAAAGTCAAGCATGAATGACAGGGTATCCCTCTCCACAACAGAAGCCGGATTTAGATAATTTATGACGCGGTTATCCCTGACACCTACGCCTATACCTCCCATTCCCTTGTTATAGGCCGTGCCCGGTCGTAACACGTCGCCCAATCCGAAGATTGAGTATGGTGTAAATGAGTTTAAGGCATCAGTACTTTGTGCAATAATTTGCTGACTGAATAGAAGCAGAGTAATTAAGAATACTCCTTTCTGAATTTTTTTAAGATTTCGCATGGTAATCTGCTATACGGGCCAAACCCATCAACACTAAATTGTAAACTACAAATATGGAACTTTTCAATTTTTCTGCAAAATAAATCGCATCTCCTCCGGTGAAAATATAAATATGATCTGGATAACGACCTATATAACCCTCAACTTCAAAAATCAGACCTAAAACAACACCACTCTCAATTGCGTCTCTTGTTGACTTGCCCAAAGGGTTAACCTCGCAAGGATTTTCCAGCAACGGAAGTTGTTGAGTATAATGATTTAAAGCTTTAAATCTTGTTCTTAGTCCAGGTGAAATATTACCCCCCAGAAATTCTCCTTTATCACTTAAAAAATCTATAGTCAAAGCTGTACCGAAATCAAATATAATGCAACTCCTGTCGGGAAAGAGGTCAGAGGCGGCAACTGCTGCTGCAAGCCTGTCGGGACCTAATGTAGACGGTGTTGAATATCTGTTTTTTATGGGGAGCTCTGTTTTTTCGTTCAGAACTAACAGTTTATCACAAATACTCTCAAGAGATTTGTAAAAAGCTTCATCAAAGAGCCTTACCGAAGAAACTATCAATATATGCGGACGCTTTACTAAAGCAAGATCTTTAATAAACTCCAACACTTTCTCTCCCTGATATTTATGGGTCTGCCCCAACTCAATACCCTCGGCAAATGCCGCTTTAAGGGATGTATTTCCTATATCAATTATAAGGTTAGTCACAATTTGCAAAGTTATAAATTATCAGGACTTCATCTCTAAAAATATTTTATATGCTTTTTCAACGCTCTCAACAGAATTAACTGTAATATAGAGTTTGTCTTTCTGTTCCTTAAGTCTGAAGCGCTTAGCCTGCTTTTGGAGAAACTCCATTATTTTGGCAAAATGGGCAGATTTATAATACGACGAGAGTTGATTGCTTACAAAGTAGGCAAGCATCATTCCGTTTTTAAGGACAATTTTTTCAAATCCCAGTTCAACAGCAAGCCTTCTTAATCTTACTGTATAGGCAAGTTGTGTCACTTGTTCGGGAATTGGTCCAAATCTGTCTCTCATTGCATCCAGAAACTGAAGCAGTTCATTCTCCTCTGTTATGGCATCCAGTTCTTTGTAAAGCCTTATCTTCTCTGCTGTTATCCCAATATACTCGTCGGGTATCAATATCTCAAGATCCGTATCTATGCTACAGTCCGAAATATATTCATAATCTTTTTGTCCTCTGTCGTTTGTATCCTCAATTCCTCTCTCCTCCCTAAGCTCCGAGAATGCCTCTGCCAGAATTCTCTGGTATGTTTCAAAGCCCATATCGGCAATAAAGCCGCTCTGTTCTCCTCCCAGAAGATTTCCTGCTCCTCTTATATCCAGATCCTGCATGGCAATATTAAATCCGCTGCCAAGATCAGAAAATGTCTCTATGGCTCTGAGCCTTCTTCTTGCATCTTCAGTAATAGAAATAAGAGGAGGGACTATCAGATAGCAGAAGGCTTTGTTGTTCGACCTCCCTACCCTGCCCCTTAGCTGATGTAGGTCGCTTAGACCAAAATTCTGAGCATGATTTATTATAATTGTGTTGGCATTAGGTATGTCAATACCATTTTCAATAATTGTTGTCGCTATGAGAACATCGTAGTCTCCTGCCATAAAGTCCAGAGTAACCTTCTCCAGTTCTGTTGGTTCCATCTGTCCGTGTCCAATGCATGTCTTTACATCGGGACACAACCTCTTCACAATATCTTCAACAGACTTTATATCCTCCACTCTGTTATGTACAAAGAACACTTGTCCTCCCCTGTCTACCTCAAAATTGATTGCGTCCCTTATGTTCTCTTCGTTAAAATCTATTATCTCTGTCTGTACAGGGAGCCTGTTAGGCGGCGGAGTGTTTATTATTGACAAATCTCTTGCTCCAAGCAACGAGAACTGCAGCGTCCTGGGTATTGGTGTTGCGGTAAGAGTAAGAGTATCCACATCAAGCTTAAGCTGACGCAGCCTCTCCTTTGCAGCAACTCCGAATTTCTGCTCTTCGTCAATAATAAGAAGACCCAGATCCTTGAATTTTATCTCTTTGTTAAGGAGCCTGTGGGTACCAATTATGATATCTATCTTTCCTTTTTCCAGATCCTGGATTATCTCCTTTATTGCATTTGTCCCTTTTAATCTGCTTATATATTCTATGTTGCACGGGAAATCCTTGAGCCTTCTGCTAAAGGTCTTGTAGTGCTGCAACGCCAGAATTGTTGTAGGTACAAGTAATGCCACCTGTTTACTGTCCGAAACCGCCTTAAATGCGGCCCTTATAGCAATTTCCGTTTTGCCAAATCCGACATCACCGCAAATCAACCTGTCCATAGGAAAAGATTGCTCCATGTCCTCTTTAATTGCCCTTGTGGCTTTCATCTGGTCTGGTGTGTCTTCGTAAATGAAGGATGCTTCCAGTTCGTTTTGCATATACGAGTCATGTGAGAAGGCAAATCCCTTAGCATCCCTTCTTTTTGCATAAAGATCAATAAGATCCTTTGCAATATCCTTTACCTTCGACTTTGTCTGGCTCTTTAGTTTCTGCCATGTTCCGGTGCCCAGCTTGTATATTTTGGGTGGAGCAGAATCCTTGGATTTATATCTTGATATTCTGTGAAGTCCGTGAATAGAGACAAAAATGACGTCACCATCTTTGTATATGAGCTTAATGGCCTCTTGTTGCTTACCGTTTATCTGCGTCTTTACCAGCCCACCAAACTGACCCGTTCCATGATCGATGTGTACAATATAGTCTCCTATCTGATAGGAATTCAATTCGTTAATAGTAAGCCGCTCACTTTTTTCCACCGATCTTTGTGTCTTGACCCGGTGGTATCTCTCAAAAATCTGATGGTCGGTATAGAGGCATATCTTAGAAATATGGTCGATGAATCCCTCGTGCAAGGTGAAGGTTTTTGTGTCAAAAACAACCTTCATTTTCTCGAATGATTCAAAAATCTGACGCAGTCTCTCCAGCTGATTCGGGTTGTCGCTCAGAATTGATACAGAATAGCCCAGAGACGTCTTGTCTGATATCTCCTTTGCCAGTAATTCAAAATTTTTATTAAAAGTTGGCTGTGGTGTTGTATGATAGGAGAGCGTCACATGTTCTTTCAATCCCTTTGAAACAGGTCCGAAAAATACTCTTTTATGTTTTTCCAGCCCTTTTACAAACACTTCTTTATCCAGTAGCTCCTGACCCTCCCTCTGATGTTCCTTCAGAAGAGCAATCTGTTGTGTAAAAAACTCATAGTCAGTTACCCATACTATTGACTCCCCTTTGGTAAAAGAAAAGTAATCAACCATCTCCTCTGCTTCGTTCCCCTCGTAAATGTTCGGGTAAATTTCAATTGTCTCTACCTCTTCTGTCGATCTTTGTGTTTCAATATCAAAGAACTTTATACTCTCCACAGTATTACCGAAAAAGTCAATTCTGCACGGACGGTTGTCAGAAAACGAGAAGAGGTCAATAAGCCCGCCTCTTAATGCAAACTGTCCCGGTTCTGCAACAAAATCAACTCTTTCAAAAGAATAGGCAATGAGAGTCTCCTTAATGAATTCATGAGAGAGAGTATAACCTCTTGAAATACTTAAAATACTCGATTTTAGTTTTTTTGAATTAAGGAAAAGTTCAGAAATTGAGTGGGGGTAGCCTACGAGAACAACCTTTCTGCTATTCTTTTCCCTGTCCAGATATGATTTTACGGCCCTTATGGCTGCTGTTCTCTGCACCTGATGAGAAGAGTCCCTTATACTGTTCTTTAAATTGAAGTTAGAAGAACTGGGCAGAAAGAATACTTGCTCCTTATCCATGAGGTTACAGAGATCGTTTGAGCAATAGGCAGCATCCTCTTTATTGTTAAGAAGTACCAAATGCAACCCATCCTGCATGGCCGATGCCATTGCAAGAGCCTTAGCAGATGAGTATAACCCTTCCAGAACAAGAAGCTCCTTAGAGGGGCCATTAATCCAATTAATAAGCTCTTTATTAGATTCTTGCTCTACAAAAACGTTCTCAGAAATTTTATCTTTCATAAATCAGGTGGCAAAGATAGCTTATTAACATAAAGTATGAAAAGATGTTAATAACTCCGTTCAGAAAATGTGAAGAAGTAAGCACAACTAATTTTTAAAAATTGAAGAATATTTATATATAATTTCCATTTTTTCTAATCCTAATTTTCAAGCCCCTTTTTTCCATCTTTTTATCATAAAATTATCCACAAGAAATTTTTGTTGAAAATTGAAAAGAATAGTTTTCAACAGTTGTTTATAATTACAAAATAAACATTCTTACTTCTTGCTTTAAAGCAATTTACTTATTATCCATTCTGTTGAAAACTATGTTAATTTATGTTCATAATATGATATTTCGGTTAATATCTTTAGTTATTAACATATCAACAAACATATATTAAAAACAAAATAACTATTAAAAGATTAAATTATATTTGTAATAATTAATACAGTTGATAAATGGCAAGTTTCGATCCTCATAACGACAAGGAAATCAAAGATAGAGATTTTGAAGGACAAATAAGGCCACAGGATTTTGCTGAATTTTCCGGTCAGGAAAAAATTATAGAAAACCTTAAGATTTTTGTAAAAGCAGCTCAAATAAGAGGAGAAGCATTAGATCACGTTCTTCTTCATGGGCCACCGGGGCTAGGAAAGACAACTCTGGCACATATTGTGGCTAATGAACTAGGAGTAAATATGAAAATTACATCTGGTCCAGTTTTAGATAAACCAGGAGATCTGGCTGGTTTGCTAACTGGTCTTGAAAGAGGAGATGTTCTTTTTATAGATGAAATTCACAGGCTAGCCCCTGTTGTAGAAGAGTATCTATACTCTGCAATGGAAGACTTTTGTATAGATATTATGATTGATAAAGGCCCGGGGGCAAGATCGGTACAACTTACTCTTAATCCTTTCACTCTAATAGGAGCTACTACCAGAAGTGGCCTTTTAACTTCTCCTTTACGAGCGAGGTTTGGTATACAATCTCATCTTGAATATTATGATGCAGAGGTACTTCTTAAAATAATTATAAGAAGTGCATCAATATTGGATATAGGAATTCAAAAAGAGGCAGCAATGGAAATTGCCAGAAGAAGCAGGGGAACTCCAAGAATAGCAAATTCACTATTGAGAAGAGTGAGAGATTTTGCACAGGTAAAAGGAGATGGAAATATTGACCTGAATATTACAAAATATGCATTGGATGCATTGAATATTGATAAAAGGGGTCTTGATTTCATGGATAATAAAATACTATCTACAATTATCCATAAGTTTAAGGGAGGTCCGGTAGGGGTAAGCACAATAGCAACGGCTGTAAGTGAAGATATTGGCACAATAGAGGAGGTTTATGAACCTTTTTTGATTATGGAAGGTTTTATACACAGAACCCCAAGAGGAAGAGAAGTAACTGACTTGGCATACAAACATCTGGGTTTAAGTAGAAACACCATACCAGATGACTCTTCCCTTTTTTCTATATAACACTATAAATATCAAGATAATGAAGAAAACTATCATTGTTTTCATAGCGGCTTTTCTTATTGTTTTAAACAGTAATGAAGTAATGGCATGCACATCTGCAATTATAACTGGAAAGATCACTCCGGACGGAAGACCCTTATTGTGGAAAAACCGTGATACAGGAGAAGATAATAACAGAATTCAATATTTCAGAGGAAAAAAATACAACTTTATAGCATTGGTGAATAGTCCGGATTCAACAGGTGTTGTGTGGATTGGTACAAACAGCGTAGGTTTTTCAATAATGAACACTGCTTCTTATAATCTTAAGGATGATGATGTCAAGGAAGCAGATCAGGAAGGAGTAATAATGTTCGAAGCCTTGTCGGAATGTAAGACCCTTGCAGACTTTGAGAATTTCCTTAAGAAACACAAGAAACCAATGGGAGTTGAAGCAAATTTCGGAGTTATAGATGCAGAAGGAGGAGCAGCATACTACGAAACTAATAACTCTTCGTTTATAAAAGTAGATGCAAATGACCCTAAAGTTGCTCCGGATGGTTATCTGATTTACACAAACTTCTCATATACCGGTAGATATAATGAAGGTATGGGTTACATCAGATATAAGACAGCCACGGAGATAATATCAAGAGAATCATCACACATGACCATTACTCCTGCATGGATTTTCAACAACCTATCACGTTCTTTTTATCACTCTTTACAAGGATTTGATTTACTTAAACCAGACCAGTCACCTGAAAGATTCAATGGGTGGGTTGTCGACCAGGATTTCATACCAAGAAAAAGCTCTACTGCTTCAATTGTAGTGCAAGGCGTAAGACCAGGAGAAGATCCGGAAATGACAACGATGTGGACCGTTCTGGGCTATCCACCGGCAGGAGTGGCAGTACCTCTTTGGGTAAAAGCAGGAGAAAAACAACCATCGGTACTAATGAGATCAAAGGATTCTCAGAACGCAATTGCTTGTGATCAGGCTCTTAGACTTAAATATAAGACATTCTCCTTAAAGAGAGGTAATGGTGGTAAATATATGAATTTCAATCTTATCTATAATAGTAGAGGGACTGGTTTCATGCAGGAACTTAAACCGGCAGAAGAGTTGATATATCGTTTATACAAGCCCTCTATTGAAAAATGGAGAAAAGAGGGCTTGAATACCGATGAAATGAATGAACTCAACCAACAGTCATCAGTAATTATCGATGCTGCTTATAACAAACTAACAATCAATCAATTTTAAGTTCCTGGAATGCAGCAGTATTAGCATCATTGGGAGCAGTTACCTGTATCCTTACAGATATAACCGGTTGTTTAGGATAAATGACCGCTGCTCCGTTTACAAAATCTTCACCTTTTATATAGTCAGTTCCATTAATGGAATACTCTACATATCCGTGTGTTACGGGGTAGAAAGAGATATTGGGCATTCCTGTCTCAACAGTTATCCTTTTCGTACTTACCGGCTGCTTGAACATATATGTCAGGAAATCTCCAGCCTTTAGCCTTCCCGCTGTCTTTACATAGGTGTTCTGTTTGTAGTCGTAAAGATTTTCCACAGGAGTGGTTCTGTTAAAAAGAATAGAAGTCACTACTTCATATTCAGGTTTCTGATATTCATATTCTACATTCGATACTTTTGCAACAACACTTCTTAGTTCATCGTGATAAAAAGTTGCAAATCTGAAGTTAAGAGGTTTATCGGTAAATATCTCACCTTTGTATACAGGAGAATACGGAGAGGGGCTGGATTCATCCATGGTATATCTTATAACTGCCCATGGAAAAGGAGCCTCTGCCTTTACAGAGCCATTATTATATGTTGCAACCGGAGGAGGAACCCTGAAAGCTATACCCATCTGGTTCATCCTTTCAAAATGTTCTTTTGTCAGCCTTTTATTAAAATCATCCCAGTTTCTTAGCTCTTGTTTTGTCCAGCCCACCTCAGAAATTGCACATAAACGAGGATACGTCTGATAATCAATAAATTTAGCTGGTCTGGCGAGTAATTCGGTCCATAACCCACCCTGAACACCAAGAATAAGATTGGCCTCGTTTGGTGTTAACTCTGCCGATGACAGAGGGTCAAGCGAATAGCTCTTCTCTGTAGAAACAATACCTGCCCAGTTGTGACCCCTCTCCTCCGGTGTATGTTTCATATCGAGATAGCAGAAAGGGCTTGGCATCATGATTGTAGGCTGTCCCTTCTTTGCCGACTGAATACCCTTAGCAACGCTTCTCCAGGCATATACCCTTGTATTGGAATTTAGTATACCCCCATCAAGAATTTCGTCCCACCCGGCCATATGTTTGCCATGTTTCTCAACAATTTTTTCCATCCTTCTTACAAAATAGTTTAGAAGCTCAACAGGTTCCTCCATTCCTCCCTTAGACATAACCTCCTGGCATAATGGGCAAGAGTTCCATGATGAATAGTTAACCTCGTCACCGCCGACATGAATATATTTGGATGGAAAAAGCTTAGATAACTCCTTTATAATCTCGTCAAGCATCTTGAAGTTTTTCTCTTTCCCTACGCACCAAACATTTCTTCCTTCGCCATTAACGCTTTCGCTGTTATCACTTGTATTGCAGCCAACCTCGGGATAAGAGGCCGTTACTGCTTTACTGTGTCCCGGAAGGTCAATTTCTGGAATTATCTCAATATGTCTTTCGGCTGCATATGCCACAATCTCCTTAATCTGCTTCTGCGTGTAAAAACCCCCATATCTTTTGTTTCCAGAACCATAAGAAGGAGCCAGTACCTCATCAGGACCCCTCCATGCCCCCTTGTTGGTAAGTTCAGGATACTTTTTAATCTCAACCCTCCATCCATTATCATCTGCAAGGTGCCAGTGAAATGTATTAATCTTATGATAAGACATCCAGTCAATATATTTTTTTACAATTTCTGCATCAAAGAAAGTTCTTGATACGTCAAGCATTACTCCTCGATAAGTGAACCTTGGCGAATCTTCCACCCTTAGCACCGGAACCCTCCACTCTTCGAACCCGTTTGTCCTGCCTGAATATACGGCAGGAGGCAAGAGCTGCAATAATGATTGTATTCCATAAAAAATGCCGGAGCTGCTGGATGCCTGAATAGATATGCCGGAAGTTGTGACAGTCAGTATATAACCCTCATTTACAATATTATAATCTTTAGAATAGTCTAAACTTACAAAATTGGCCGTCAGTAGGTTTTCAGTAACATTAAAAGGGATACTTGTTGCTTTAACTAGCTTGCTTCTCAGGTATTCCATATTTGAAGAGCTCTTTTCATTAGAAAAAACCACGCAATTCTCATTAAGTTGAAAAAAGCCCTCTCCCATCTCCACTTTATTTGGTTTTGGGATAATACTGACTTGAGCGTAACAAGTTAAAACAGAAGAAATAAACAGGGTAATAAATATAAATACTATCTTTTTCATATAAAGGTTTTTAAGCAAGCGATAAAGATACAAAAAATGAGATATTATTGGTATTCTTCTCTAAATTGCATAGTTTTGTGCACTTTTTAAAATACAAAATAATGTCCGAAAAGCTAATTTCAAAAATCCCTGAAGGACCCTTGTCCTCCAAGTGGACAGAGCACAAAGCTCATATTCGCGTTGTAAGTCCGGGAAATAAACGTAAGTTAGATATCATAGTCATTGGCACAGGGTTGGGAGGAGCTTCAGCTGCTGCCTCACTCGGAGAACTTGGCTACAATGTAAAAGTTTTTTGCATAAGCGACTCTCCAAGAAGAGCTCATTCCATTGCAGCACAAGGAGGAATAAATGCAGCAAAGAATTATCCGAACGATAATGATTCGGTTTACAGACTTTTTTATGATACAATAAAAGGAGGAGACTACAGGAGCAGGGAGGCAAATGTATATCGTCTTGCAGAAGTTAGTAATTTGATTATAGATCAATGTGTTGCACAGGGAGTCCCATTTGCAAGAGAGTATGGCGGACTATTAGATAATCGTTCCTTTGGAGGAGCTCAGGTAAGCAGGACATTTTATGCAAGGGGTCAGACCGGACAGCAATTACTATTGGGAGCATATGCTGCACTTAACCGCCAGATACACTTGGGCAGTGTTAAATCATACACTCGTCACGAGATGCTTGACTTGGTACTTATAGATGGTGAGGCAAAAGGAATAATTGCCAGAAATCTGGTTACAGGCGAGATTGAAAGACATGGTGCTCATGCAGTAGTTATTGCCACAGGTGGTTACGGAAATGTTTTCTTTCTTTCTACCAATGCAATGAACAGTAATGGTTCTGCAGCATGGCAATGCTACAAAAAGGGTGCTTTCTTCGGAAATCCGTGCTTTGCACAGATCCATCCTACTTGTATTCCTGTACATGGAGAGCAGCAGTCGAAGCTTACCCTTATGAGTGAGTCGCTTAGGAATGATGGAAGAATTTGGGTTCCAAAGAAAAAAGAGGATGTTGAGAAAATAAGGGCCAAAAAGATTATGGCTTCTCAGATACCTGAAGTGGACAGGGATTATTACCTGGAGCGTCGCTACCCGGCCTTCGGTAACCTGGTACCAAGAGACGTAGCATCAAGGGCAGCAAAGGAAAGGTGTGATGCCGGTTTTGGTGTAAATGAGACAGGACTAGCTGTATTTCTCGACTTTAAAACATCAATTGAAAGGCTTGGCAAGCATGTTATTGCAGAGCGGTACGGAAATCTTTTCCAGATGTATGAGAAGATAACAGATGTAGATCCATACAAAGAGCCAATGATGATTTATCCGGCAATACATTATACAATGGGAGGAATATGGGTAGACTACAACCTTCAGACAACAATTCCCGGATTATTTGCCATTGGTGAGGCAAACTTCAGTGACCATGGAGGAAACCGTCTTGGAGCTTCTGCTCTCATGCAGGGATTGGCCGACGGATACTTTATCCTGCCATATACTATAGGCGATTTTCTTGCAGGCAAGATACAAGCTCCAAAAACTGATATAAACCATCCTGCTTTTGCAGAAGCAGAAAAAGCAGTAAATGAAAAAATTACTAAACTATTTGCTGTCAAAGGAAAGGAGCCGGTAGATTATTTCCATAAAAAACTTGGCCACATTATGTGGGACTATGTTGGTATGGCAAGAAACGAAAAGGGTCTGGAAAAAGCAATTAATGAGATAAGGGAGCTTAGATCTGAGTTCTGGAAAAATGTATATGTTCCGGGAGAAAATAGTGAGTTTAACCAGGAGGTGGAGAAGGCACTTAGAGTTGCAGACTTTATTGAGATGGGAGAACTTATGGCAATGGACGCACTTCTTCGCAGGGAATCCTGTGGCGGACACTTCCGTGAAGAGATGCAGACAGAAGATGGAGAGACTCTTCGTGATGATGAAAATTACATGTATGTAAGCACATGGGAGTACACTGGAGAGGGAAAGGAACCGGTAAAACACAAGGAGCCACTCAAATACGAGAATATTAAAATCGCTACAAGAAACTATAAAGATTAAGGAGCATTTTCATTATGGACTTAACATTAAAAGTATGGCGCCAGAAAAGCGCAAAAGAGAAGGGTTGTTTCGAAACGTATAAGGTTAGTAATATCTCGCCGGACTCATCGTTTCTTGAGATGATGGATATACTTAATGAGCAGCTTATAAGGGAAGGGAACGACCCGGTAGCTGTAAATAAAGGCTGTAAAAGCACAGATCCTGTTGCATTTGACCATGACTGCCGTGAAGGAATATGTGGGATGTGTTCACTATACATAAACGGACGCCCTCATGGTCCGGATAATGAAGTAACAACCTGTCAGCTGCATATGCGCAAATTCAAAGATGGAGACACTATTACCATTGAACCATGGCGATCAGCCGGAATGCCTGTCATAAGGGATCTTGTTGTAAACAGAGGAGCATTAGATCTTATCTTGCAGGCCGGAGGATATGTATCAGTCAATACAGGAGGGGTTCCAGACGCAAACTCAATTCCAATCCCAAGAGACAGTGCCGAAGAAAGCATGGATGCAGCAGCCTGTGTAGGTTGTGGAGCATGTATAGCTACATGTAAAAATGGATCGGCAATGTTGTTTGTTTCGGCAAGGGTAAGTTCATTGGCACTTTTACCACAAGGTAAGATAGAAGGTGCCCGCAGAGCCAAGGCAATGGTGGCGAAAATGGATGAACTTGGTTTTGGCGCATGTACGAATACACGTGCTTGTGAAATGGAATGCCCAAAGAGCATCTCTGTTGCACATATTGCTCGTTTGAACAGGGAGTTTCTTCTCGCAAAATTAAAGGACTGAAAAAGCTACTATAATTTGGCCCTTACATAAACGCCAACGCCGTCAAACTCCTCAATAAGTGTCGAAAATGTCTCCTGAGAATCATCCTCAGGAGTAAGAATGGAATTGAGAATGCCCAGCATATATGTCTTATCGTAATATATTTCAAGCTTCTGATTGTTAGAAGCTCCGGTAAGACCATTAGGGAAAATGGAGTTTTTAATACTTACGTATATCTCAAATTGTTCAAATGTTCCTGTCACCGTTGGTGCCGAAGAATTCTTATAAACGAAATTGACAGTATTGGGAGCTACGAATTGTATAATTTCCGGCTTTTTTATCTCTTTTAATATCTTTTCTTTGTTATCTTTAAGAAATTGAATTGCTCTCGGATTCTCGGAAGCGAATGTTGGATTGTAAAAAATCTGAAGAAAAGTAGAGGTGGAATCTAACTGCCACGAACCTGTAAGAACAATTGGTTCAGGTTCTTTATTGCAACCGGAAATAGAAAGGACGATAATTGCAAATGCAACAATAGACAGGAATTTTGTTAATTTCATTTTAAATAGTTTTGTCAATTAATAAATTTCAGGTCTGGGTTAGTCCACAAAAATATAAAAATAACTCCAATTACTATTAAATTTGTAAAAAATAAAAAACAAATGGAATTTTTTGCAACCTGTAAAGGAATCCCTGTCCATATTTCGGACAGTAAGAAAGGCGAGGTTACGATACTTCTTCTGCATGGGTACCTTGAGACGCTTTATGTCTGGGACGACTTCATAGCAAAGCTCTTACCCAAAATAAGGGTAATTTCGATTGACCTTCCCGGGCATGGACTTTCGGGCTCGCACAAAACCAGCAACAGTATGGAATTTTCTGCAGAAGTGGCAAAAGAGGTCATGGATATATGTAAAGTAGAGACAGCATGCATTATTGGCCACTCAATGGGAGGTTATATTGCAATTGAAGCAGTAAAAAGATATCCTGAAAGGTTTACATCGCTTATTTTGATGCATTCAGGTCCCCATGCCGACTCAGAAGAGAAAAAGATCGACAGAAGGAGAGAGATTGCACTGATAAATAAATCAAAGCTTCAAGCCATAGCAAAGATGGGAATTCCTAAAATGTTTGCACACCAGAACCTTCGCAGAATGGACGAGAAGATACGTGAAATTATTGAACTTACAGAGACACATGATCCGGAGGGAGTAGTTGCCACATTGGAAGGGCTAATGACAAGGGAAGATAATCTTGAATTTTTAAAAAAGTATACATCCCCGTTCCTCCTGGTGCTTGGTAAACACGACTTCCATATACCTGAGGAGAAAGCAAATTTATTGATTAAAGAACTTCCTTATGCACAAAAACTCATCCTTGAGCACTCCGGCCATAATGGTTTTCTGGAGGAAACTGAGATAGTTCAAAAAAGAGTCCTTGAATTTTTGAATCTGGAAATATGAAAAAGCTTTTATTTTTAGCCATGTTATCATTTTTTACTCAACTGACAGCACAGGAGAGGGTAAGAGACTACGGAGTTGAGATAGGTGTATTCAAGACAGGTAAGAACAACGCCATAACCGATGTAAATGGAGTTAAAGTAGGGCAGGTCACACTAATAGAGGGTAGTGACGTAAGGACCGGTGTTACTGCTATTATTCCACATGAAGGTAATTTATTCAGAAAAAAGGTTCCGGCAGCAATTTATGTAGGAAATGGATTCGGAAAACTAGCGGGGTACACTCAGGTAAAAGAACTGGGAAACATAGAAACTCCGGTAATACTCACAAACACTCTCAGCATTGCTGCCGGGCTTGACGCTTTGATTAGTTATACCTTAATGCAGGAAGGGAATTCCAATATAGGATCTGTCAATGGCATAGTCGGTGAAACAAATGATGGTGGATTAAACAATATAAGAGCACGTTACATCAAACCTGAACATGTTCTTAAGGCAATTGAAAACGCAAAGGACGGCAGAGTAGAGGAGGGGGGCGTAGGTGCAGGAACAGGTACAATATGTTTTGGCTTTAAGGGGGGGATAGGTACATCTTCAAGAGTTCTTCCGGAGTCGCTCGGAGGTTATACAGTAGGAGTGCTTGTCCAATCTAACTATGGTGGAGTTATGGAAGTTGCAGGAGTGCAGGCGGGCAGACTTTTAGGAAAGTTCGATTACAAGAATGATATTTCCGGAAGTGCAGACGGATCATGCATGATGGTTGTAATAACCGATGCTCCAATTACTTCACGAAACTTGGAGAGGCTTGCAAAAAGAGCGATTATGGGACTTGCGAAAACAGGAGGTATAGCATCAAACGGCAGCGGAGACTATGTTATTGCACTATCGGTAGCAAAAGAAAACCTGATAGATGAGAAATCGGACTATTATACACCTAAGGAGCTTCATAATGAGTCACTTTCTCCACTTTTCCTTGCTACAATAGAGGCAACTGAAGAGGCTTTGCTCAACTCATTATTCGTGGCAAAAACCATGAAAGGGTACAAAGACAGAGTCGTAGAGGAGCTGCCTGTTAAAAGAATTATTGGGGCACTAAAAAGAAATCAGAAGGCAAAAGCCGACCAATAAAGGTTTTACCAAAGAAAAGTATCAAAAGGGTATCTTCCGGCATGAATTTCGGCTACCATTTTGTAAAGGTCGTTCCTGAGTTTGTCTATCTGAATCTTCTCTTTTGCCGAAATAAATATACATGGGTCATTCTCCTTTCCCATCCAGGAGTTCTTAAGCTCGTTTAAACTGTAATTTTCGCGCTTTTTAGGCCCTAAATCATACTCGTCCTGCGGGATGTACTTAAAAAGGTCGACCTTGTTAAAAACGAGAAAAAGGGGCTTCTCTTTGGCGCCTATCTCTGTAAGGGTTTCGTGAACAACTTTTATCTGTTCCTCAAAATTAGGGTGAGAAATATCAACAACATGCATCAGTATGTCAGCTTCACGTACTTCGTCCAGAGTGCTTTTGAATGATTCAACAAGCTGATGTGGGAGTTTACGTATAAATCCTACGGTATCGCTAAGCAAGAATGGGACATTTTCAATTACAACCTTTCTGACAGTTGTGTCAAGAGTGGCAAAAAGCTTGTTTTCTGCAAAAACGTCGCTCTTTGCAAGAAGGTTCATAAGTGTGCTTTTCCCAACATTTGTATACCCTACAAGGGAAATCCTTACCATGTTACCCCTGTTGCCTCTTTGAGCAGACATCTGACGGTCAATTTTCTTAAGCTGTTCCTTAAGGCGACTTATTTTATCAAGGATAATACGTCTGTCTGTCTCAATCTGACTCTCTCCTGGCCCCCTCATTCCAATACCACCACGCTGTCGTTCAAGGTGTGTCCACATACCGGTTAATCTCGGCAGCAGATATTGATACTGAGCCAGTTCAACCTGAGTCTTTGCATATGCTGTCTTAGCCCTTTGAGCAAAGATGTCTAAAATAAGATTTGTTCTGTCTAGTATACGACATTCAAGATCTTTCTCAATATTTCTCAGCTGTGAAGGAGTAAGCTCGTCATCAAAAATGACCAGGTCAATTTCGTGTTCTTTTATGTAAGCTTTTATCTCTTCGAGCTTTCCGGCTCCTATATATGTCTTTGGATTTGGTTTGTCAAGTCTCTGAATAAACCTCTTTTCGCCAAAAGCCCCGGCGGTTTCAGCAAGAAATTCAAGTTCATCAAGATATTCCTTAACCTTTTGTTCGTCATCATTTTGCCTGATAACTCCTACAAAAACGGTTTTTTCCATACTATTAACTCACTCTTTTAATTACAGAAAAGGCTGCTTCAAATGAGGCAGCCTTTATCCGTTCATTTTTATGTTTGTGTTATCTCAATTGGAATATCACAGGGAAAGTGTAGCGAACCTTTACAGGTTTGTTTCTCTGTCTTCCTGGTTTCCATTTAGGCGAAGATGCAACAACGCGCTGAGCTTCCTTATCGAGAGATGCATCAACACCTCTGACAACTTTTACGTCACTGACGCTTCCATCAGTACCTACAAGGAACTGAAGGATTACGCGACCTTGAACGCCGTTTTCCTTGGCAATCTCAGGATACACTAGTCTGTCAAACACCCATTTGGTAAATGTGTTTTCGTCACCACCCTGGAAAGAAGGTTTTTCTTCTACAATTGTGAAAGGAATTTCTTCTTCCTCAATAACCTCTTCTTTACCACCTTTTACATATTCTTTAATTTCAACACCAAGCTTGCTATTGTCTTCTGTGCTTATAACAAGGTCGTTAGACAACTTCATGTCGTCGTCTACAATTTCAATAACGTCAGATACAACAGGAATTTTAGGCATTTCAGGAGGAGGAGGAGGAGTTTCTGTGGTAATAGGAATCATTTCGTCCTCAATTGTTACTGCGTTTTCATTCTCAAGGGTAGAGGCAGTTTTTTCATAGGTTTTCCATTCAAAAGCAAATAGTACTACGGCCAATGTCAATACCAGACCAATCTCTCTGAATAGAAATTTCTTGTTTTCTAGGTTTGCCTTAATAGTTTTCTTTATTTCCATAACTTAATGTGTGTACAGATGTTTATCAGAATGTAAAAATAGTAAGAAATAATTATTAGCCAAAAGTAATTGTGGATAAACTTTTAAATAATAACTCTAAGTGCAAGTTAATAAGGTAGATAAAATTCTGTTAAATTGTTAAAAACTTTTTGTGGAGCATATCGGAGTCGAACCGATGACCTCTTGCATGCCATGCAAGCGCTCTAGCCAACTGAGCTAATACCCCTTACCTTTGGGCCTGCAAAGATGAGAAATATATTTATTATCTCCTAAATAAGATTCAACTCGTTAAGTACCTGATTAGTTGACCTTACTGAATCGGCGCTTTGACTGAAGAGTAGTTTTTCTTCATCATTAAGGTTAAGCTGAACAATCCTTTCCCAACCTTTTCTACCAACAACAACAGGAACGCCAAGGCAAATGTCGCTCTGGCCATACTCACCTTCTAGCAAAACGCTACATGGATAAATTTTCTTTTCATCCAGGACAATAGATCTTACAAGGGCAGCAGCAGCAGCACCTGGAGCATACCATGCAGATGTGCCAAGATGCTTTGTAAGAGTTGCTCCGCCGACCATTGTTTCTTGCGCAACCTTATCGAGGGCCGCTTTAGAAACAAGTTCACTTACTGGAATGCCCCTTAAATTAGCAAATCTTGTAAGAGGTATCATTGTAGTATCACCATGGCCACCGATAACCATTCCGGCAACATCGCTGGCAGGTGCATCCAGAGCTTTTTTAAGATAATATACAAAGCGGTTACTATCTAATATTCCACCCATCCCTATCACCTTGTTCTTTAATAAATTACGAGTTTTGACAGTAAGGTAAGTCATGGTATCCATAGGATTTGAAATCATAACAATAACTGCATTAGGAGAATATTTAAGAGCATTTTCCACAACCTCACTAACTATGGCAGCGTTTGTTCCTATCAGTTCCTCGCGTGTCATGCCAGGCTTACGGGGAATGCCGGATGTAATAACAACAACTGCAGATTTGGCAGTTGCTTCATAATTATTTGTTACTCCTGTAATTTTTGTGTCAAACCTCAACAGCTTTGCTGTTTGCATCATGTCAATAGCTTTCCCCTCTGCTATACCTGGCTTGATGTCGAGCAATACAATCTCTCCGGCAAACTGCATCATATTCATAGCATTTACGCACGTTGCTCCAACATTTCCAGCACCAATGACAGTTATTTTAGCCATAATTTTTTAAAGTATTAATTTATATATTTTTGTAATTTTGCATCAAAATTAAAATTCCCATGGAATCGATTACCAATTTCCGCACATATCGTGCCAAAATGAATAAAATTATCCTTGATTCGGACAATTTATTTTTCAAGCGCTTCTTCAATTTAGACACGCGCACATACGAGGACGGGGCCCTGTCTGCTCAGACGAAAGAGATGCTGGGACTGGTTGCTTCTTTAGTTCTGAGATGTGACGACTGTGTAAAGTATCACATTGAGAAATGTTTTGAATTGCAAGTAACAAGGGAACAGGTATTCGAGATTTTTTCTGTTGCGAACCTTGTTGGGGGATCGATTGTTATACCACATACAAGAAGAGCTATAGAATACTGGGACCAGCTTGAGGAGATGAAAAAAAATGATTAGTTATTTAAGAGAAGGAACTAAATTTCACTTTCGAAAAAGGCGTATCTGTACAAACTGGATCAAATCGGTAATTCATGATGAGAGCCGTATATCCAACAAAGAAAAAGACGATTGTAAGGAAACAACCGGTGACATATCTGTAGTCTTCTGTTCAGACGAGTATCTACTGGAGATAAATAAGAAATTTCTTTCGCACGACTACTTAACTGACGTAATTACTTTTGATTACTCTACAGAAAAAATCATTTCTGGAGATATTTTCATTAGCATAGATACTGTAAGGGCTAATTCGGAATTTTACAAACAAGATTTCTCAAAAGAGCTTAACCGTGTGATAATTCATGGTGTGTTGCACTTAATCGGTTATAAAGACAAGACAAAGACTCAAAAGCAGTTTATGAGGGAGAAAGAAGATTTTTATTTGAATAAAAAAGAGCTTAATGACTGATAGTTACGACGTGATTGTAATAGGAGCGGGGCATGCAGGTTGTGAAGCGGCTCATGCTGCTGCAAAATTGGGGTCCCATGTTCTTTTATTGACTATGGACATGGGGAAAATTGCTCAAATGTCATGTAATCCTGCGATAGGAGGAATAGCAAAGGGGCAAATAGTAAGGGAGATAGATGCGCTTGGTGGTTATACAGGACTTATAACCGACGCTAGTACCCTGCAATTCAGAATGCTTAACAGATCAAAGGGTCCGGCAATGTGGAGCCCAAGGGCACAATGTGACCGGCAACATTTTTCTCTTAACTGGAGATTCCTTCTTGAGCACACAAATAATCTGAACATATGGCAGGATACTGTAACCGGATTTACTTTTGAAGACGAAAAAATAACCGGTGTCAAAACATCGCTTGGTGCAACCTTTTTAGCAAAAGCCGTAATCTTGACAGCGGGAACCTTTCTGAATGGTAAATTGTTTGTAGGACAAAATTCTATAGTTGGCGGAAGGATAGGTGAATTACCATCCTTGAACCTGTCGGAACAACTTATAAGCAAGGGAGTTGTAGTTGATAAGATGAAGACTGGAACCCCTCCACGATTAGATGCCCGCTCAATAGACCTTACTAAGCTCCAGATACAGCAAGGAGATGATGTTCCAGAAAAGTTTTCTTTTCTTAATATTCCGTCTCCTATTCAAGGAAGCGTAAAACAGATGTGTTGTTATATGGTGCATACTAACCAGAATGTGCACGACATACTTAAAAAGGGATTTGAATTATCGCCACTATTTTCTGGAAAGATCACAGGAAGGGGGCCTAGATATTGTCCGAGCATTGAAGATAAATTAAAAACATTTTCTGATAAAATATCGCACCAACTATTTCTTGAACCAGAAGGATGGAATACAAACGAGTATTATTTGCAAGGCTTTTCATCATCACTTCCTTTAGATATACAATATGAGGCCCTAAGAGCAATTCCAGGATTTGAAAGTGTAGTGATATACAGACCAGCATATGCTGTCGAGTATGATTATTTTCCCCCAACACAGCTATATCATACACTTGAATTAAAAAACATATCCGGACTTTATTTTGCAGGTCAAGTTAACGGAACTACAGGATATGAGGAGGCTGCGGCACAGGGGTTAATGGCGGGGATAAATGCACACCTAAAAATTTGGGGGAAAGATCCTTTTGTTCTAAGGAGAGACCAGGCATACATTGGTGTTCTTATTGACGACCTCGTTACAAAGGGAGTAGATGAACCTTATAGAATGTTTACTTCTAGAGCAGAATATAGAATTTTATTAAGACAAGATAATGCTGACCTTAGGCTTACAGGTCTTGCACATGAAATTGGACTGGCCTCTAGTGAACGATTGGACTTATTGACAAAAAAATATAAGGCAATAAATGTACTAACAGATTTTCTGGATAAGTCTTCCTTACTTCCGGAAGAAATAAATACATATCTCAATGAAAAGAACACATCCGGAATCATGCAAAAAAAGAAGATTTCAGATGTCTTAAGCCGGCCACATGTTGACATACTTGATATTCTTAAAATTGTTCCACGTGAAACTTATTTCAACTATATTCAACAAGGTGAGCAAGTTGGGAGCTCTTCTCTAGAGAGCGATTTTATGAGGGGCGTTAGTCTGATATCAGGAACAGATAACTCTGGGGAAAGCGCCTACCAGACTATAGCGGATAATTTGTGTGAAATGTTTCCTGGGGTGAAAGATGCATTTAAACTACCTTACGAGGCAGACATTTATCGGAATCAATCAACTTCGGCGACATTGTCGATAAAAGAAATTATTGAATCTGCAGAAATATTGATCAAGTATAGGGGATATATAGAAAGAGAAAAGAGAATTGCAGATAAAATTCTCAAGCTTGAAGATGTGATTATTCCAGAAAACTACGACTTCGCCTCCCTTAAATCGCTATCAATTGAGTCAAGACAGAAATTAGAGAAGCACAGGCCAAAAAACATTTCGCAGGCATCGCGGATTCCTGGCGTTTCGCCATCCGACATTTCTGTATTGCTTGTCTGTTTTGGAAGATAGGGGATGTTCCACGAGGAACCTTGGGCGTTATTCCATGGGTAGAGAGAGGTGTAATTTTTCTAGATAGGAGGACAGATCTTTGTGAAAAGGCAGTAAAAGTGCCGATCTACTTACCGATTTATTGTTTTTTGAAAGGAAATCGCAAGAAGACTCAATCTCTATCTCCTCGGTTATGGGGTACTCGGATTTTATTACTGAGACTAAACATTCAATTTCTAAAGAATTTCTGGCATTTGTCTCCAGAACTTGTATCCTTTTTATGTTTTGCTCTGCTGGATATGCAATATAATAAATCAAGGCCGGAGTTTCAGTGCCTCGTATTTCAAACTTTTTGCATGACCCCGATCTACTTATTGCTTCAATAATTGCGTACTCAAGTATCTTTTCTGGCCAAAGAAAAGATGTCTCTGCCAAAGAATCCTGCCTGAGTGTGTAGAGATCTGAAGCTTCTATGGGTGATAATGACGTTATATTATATGGGATTGATTCGTGATATTTTGCAAATATGATTGTTGTGCTTTTATAAAGGACATTTTCAAAAGATGCTCGTTTGTATAAGTCAAACAACGATTCTGTGGCGGGCTTAACCAGAAGATACGAAAGGCCATCTTTCTTGCATTCTTTTATTGCTGATTCCATTAATAATTTTGAGTATGAATTACCTCTATGCTCTGGCAAAGTTCCCACAGCATAGAGGTAACCACCTCTTATAATTTTGGAATTTAATACAAAATATGATGGAATGATTGAAAGACACGAAACAAATTCGCCATTTCCAACCCCCAGGACCCAGGTTTTAGTATGAGGGAGGCAATACTTAAGATAGGTCATTATATATGCCTGATCATCAGTGAAACAAGCGTGCCATATCTTAAATATATGTTCAGAGTCTTTATTGGTGGCTAAACGGATGGTCATCTAGCTGTCGTACTTATAAATATCGTTAATTTGATCGGCATATTTTGCCTTTATTTTGCTGCGCTTTAATTTTAGAGTTTGTGATAGCATATCATTTAATGGAGTCCACTCATCATTTATCAATTTTGGTCTTCTGATTTGCTCGTGAGCAGCAAGTTTTTGATTGACAGCATCAATTTCTCGTACAATTTTCTTTTGTACTTCAGGATTTTTAATTAAATCATCATTATCTGTGAAGTGTACTTTGTGCTTTGCTGCCCAGAAATGCAATCTGTTAAACGAAGGAATAATTAACGCTGAAGCAAATTTCTGATTTTCGCCCACTACCATGCAGTTTTCTATATATGACGACTCTTTCAGCATATTCTCAATAACCTGTGGGGCCACATATTTTCCAGCTGAAAGCTTAAAAATCTCCTTTTTCCTGTCGGTAATTTTAAGGAATATCTTATCTACCATAACTCCTATATCTCCGGTATGCAGCCATCCGTCACTGTCGATAACAGTTTTTGTATACTCGGGGTCTTTGTAGTATCCCATCATAATATGAGGACCACGGCTAAGGATTTCTCCGTCCTCTGCTATCATCATTTCTGTGCCTTCCATTGCTTTACCAACAGTGCCGATTTTTATAATCATCTCTTTAGGATTGTTGACTGCAATAACCGGAGATGCCTCTGTCATCCCGTAACCTTCAAATATATACATCTTTGCTGCCGTAAAAAGACGTATTATCTTTGCTTGAATAGCTGAACCGCCAGAAACAATTAGCATCTCTTTTCCACCTAGTTTAGCTCTCCATTTGCTGTATACCAGTTTATCTGCAAGACTATACATCATATTATAGAGTGTTCCGTTTTTTGTATAGTCATATTTGCAGGCTAAGCCGAATGCCCAGTAATAAATAACTTTTTTTATTCCCTTAAGGTCCTTTCCTGCTGCCTCCAGTTTGTTGAACATCATTTCGAGAACACGAGGAACGGCACAAAATCCGTCAGCATGGCAATCAGCAAGGTCACTAGCGATAGTTGCAAGGCTCTCAGCATAATAAATACTAATTCCAACATATTGATAGTCGTAATTCATGCCTCTTTCGTATATGTGGCAAAGAGGAAGAAAACTTAGCATTTTATGTCTGTAGTCCCTGATTTGTTGTATGGCTGTGCCTATAAAATTAAATACCAGGTTCTTATGCGATAGCATGACCCCTTTTGGGGTTCCCGTTGTACCTGAGGTGTAAATTATTGTAGCTAGATCGTTTTCGCTGATAGTCTTTTTGTTCTCTTCCACTACCGGAGCATAAACCGATGCTTTTTCCTCTCCTCGCTTATAAAGTTCATCGATACACTTATAACCAGGGACAGCATCCATTGTGTAAATTTCAATCGGAGTATCCATCTTTGCTATAATGGGGGCTATTTTTTTCAATATAGCATCACCGCCGGCAAAAATGATCCTGGCATCGCTGTGAGAAAAAATGTGTTTATAATCGTCGTTACTTAAAGTTGTATAAACAGGAACATGAACCATGTGTGCAAGCGATAGTCCCATGTCAATAAAGTTCCATTCTGGTCTGTTGCTGCATATGGTAATTACTTTATCCAAGGGTTGGAGACCAAGGTCAAGAAAAGCATGTGCAAGTGTGTGTGAATACCGGCAATAGTCATCTACAGAATATTTTATCCATTTGCCATTAACTCTTCTGCTTAGAATATCATCTTTTGGAAACTGTTCCTTGAGCCTCTCAAGGAGATCAAAAACTCTGGTTACTTCCATAATTATAGTTTGTTTAGTTATTGTTTATCACTAGTGTCTTGATATAACGTATAAAAGAATCTATATCATCTTTTCTTGTATTGAAAGAACACATCCAACGTACCTCTGTTGTAGTATCGTCCCAAATATAGAAGTAATGCTTTTCCTGTAATTTTTTGCATAAATCAAAAGGAAGATAAGCAAATACAGCATTTGTCTCAACTGGTCTGCTGATTCTGATTTGTGGAATAGACTTAAGTTCGCTCTCAAGATATTTAGCTATACTATTTGATTGGTTTGCAAGTTTTATGTTTAAGCCTCCTGACAGAAACTCAACAAACTGAGCGGCAATGAATCTGTTTTTAGAATATAACTGTGCTGCCTGCTTTCTGATATATAGAAAGTTCTCTGCCAATTCTTTCCTGAAAAAAACCACAGCTTCACCAATTAGTAATCCGTTTTTTGTCCCCCCAAAAGAGAGTGCATCCACACCAAGGTCTGCTGTAAATTCTTTAATTGGCATATTAAGAGAAGCAGATGCGTTCGAGATTCTCGACCCGTCCATATGAAGGAGGCAGTTGTTCTCATGCATCAAATCTGCCAGTTCCTTTATCTCTTTAGGAGTATAAAGGGTACCAAGCTCGGTAGGTTGTGATATAGAAAGGACCTTTACTTGTGCATGATGCTGAAAACCAAAACCTTTAAGCTCTTTTTTAACATCTTCAGGAGAAACCTTGCCATCTTTAGAAGGTATTGGAATAAGTTTGCACCCGGTCATCTTCTCAGGCGCAGCACACTCGTCGCAGTTAATATGGGCAGTATCTGGACATACAATAGCATTATAGCTGTTAGTCATAGCTTTAAGCGCAAGGATATTTGCTCCTGTGCCATTAAAAACAAAAAATGCTTCGGCACTTTCTCCAAGTTGTTCCTTAAAAAGAAGCGTGGCCGCTTTTGTTATATCATCTTCTCCATAAGCAACCTGAAAATCTTTGTTTGCATTGATAATTGCTTCCAGAATTTCCGGCGCAACCCCGGAGTGATTGTCACTTCCAAAACTATGTAACATATAAATTACTGAATTAGGGATAAATAATTGTGTGGTGTAAATATAATAAAAAAACCCTTTGGCTTGAGTCCAAAGGGTTTTTGTTTAATTTCTATTTGCAAAAGACTACAAAATTGCCTTATATGCAACCGCATCTAAAAGAGTATCAAGTTCTGACAAATCAGTCATTTTGATTTTTACCATCCAACCATCACCATAAGGGTCCTTGTTAACAGACTCAGGTGAATTCTCCAGATTGGAGTTAACCTCTACTATTGTGCCGGATACCGGCATTAGGGCGTCAGCAACGGTCTTTACGGCTTCAATTGCACCAAAAACCTCTGTTTTGTCAAGGGTTTCACCTTCGGTTTGGATATCAACAAACACGATATCACCTAATTGGCCTTGAGCAAAGTCTGTGATACCTACTGTTGCGATGTCACCTTCTACCTTTACCCACTCGTGGTCATTACTGTACTTAAGATTTGCAGGAATATTCATATATAAATGATTAAATTTTTCGCAAATGTACTAAAATTATTTAATATTATAATCGTTTTAGTGCAAGCTTGATAAGTTCTTCCAGTTTGTATCCCGGGCTCTCTTTGAGCAGAGATTCAATCACTTTATCTACATTTGGTTTGGAAAATCCCAACAGTACAAGGGCAGTTGTGGCCTCTTCGCGTTGTACAGAACCGGCAGATAGAACGAAAGAAGGTGCTCCTGCTGAATTTCCTCCTTTTACAATTTTGTCTTTAAGCTCTATGAGCATCCTTTGAGCTGTCTTAAGGCCTATTCCCTTGATACTTTTGAGTTTGTTAATGTCTCCGCTAATTATTGCGTTCCTTATTTCGTCTGAAGACATAGAAGAGAGCATCATTCGGGCAGTGTTTGGTCCGATTCCTGAAACTTCTATCAGAAGACAGAAAATAAAACGTTCCTCCTTGTCGGAAAAGCCGAATAAAAGCTCAATATCCTCTCTAAGATGGTGATATATAAATAATTTCGACTCACTACCAGCCTTTAATGTAGAGTATGTCTGAAGCGAAATCAGTATTTTATACCCTATATTACCGGTTTCCAAAACAACTTCGGTTGGACCAAGTTCTGTGATTGTGCCTTTGATATAATCGTACATAAGAGGTTAAATAAACAATTAGGGCAAATTTATGTTTTTTAAAATAGAAACAGAAACTTTGTTTTGCTAATTTTGCAAAACTACGCTATCCAAATAAATACAATTAATTAATGGAACCAATAAAAAATGTTGAAAGCATACGTAAACTGTTTCCTGCTCTTGATCAGAAGGTAAACAACAGAAGCCTTGTTTACTTCGACAACGGAGCCACTGCCCAGAAGCCGCTCTCTGTTATTGAGTTGACAGATAAGATGAACTCTGGGGTAAATGGTAACATCCACCGGGCCGTCCACGAGTTGAGTGCCAGGACAACTGAGTTGTACGAAGGTGCAAGGGAGGATATCAGAAAGTTCATAAATGCTAAGGAGAGGGAAGAGGTGATTTTCACGTCGGGGACTACGGCGTCCATTAATCTGGTTGCCAATAGTTTCTGCCAAAAATTCTTGAAAAAGGGAGATGCTGTTATTGTTACAGAGGCAGAACATCATTCTAATATTGTACCATGGCAGATGGCCTGCGAAAGAACAGGGGCGGAATTAAGAGTTCTCCCAGTTGACAAGAACGGTGAATGGATGGTTGAGAAGTTGGAAGGGTTACTGGACAATAAAGTGAAGATTATTTCTGTTGCTCACATATCCAATGTTTTGGGCATTGTAAATCCTGTTAAGGAGCTAATAGAAGCCGCTCATAAAAGGGGAGTGCCGGTTATGATAGATGGTGCTCAGGGAATTGTTCACTGCAAAGTTGATGTACAGGAGCTAGATTGTGATTTTTATGCTTTTTCCGGTCATAAGCTGTATGGTCCCACGGGTATAGGAGTTCTTTATGGTAAAAAGGAGCTACTAGAGAGTATGCCGCCGTGGCTTGGAGGTGGTGATATGGTAGGAACAGTTTCTTTCAACAAAACAACATATGCCGACCTTCCTCTTAAATTCGAAGCCGGGACACCAAACTTTATTGGTGCCGCGGCGTTGGGAGAGGCTGTGAGATTTGTCCGGTCGATAGACGGAGATTTTCTGAAAATCCATGAGGAAGAGCTAGTCAATTACCTCATAAACAGTTTGTCATCTATCAATGGAGTTAAGGTTTTCGGAACATCGGCCAATAAGATTTCTTTGTTTTCATTCACTGCTGAGGGTGTTCATCCTACAGACCTTGCTATGCTGATGGACAAGATGGGAGTTGCTTTACGGTCGGGTTTGATGTGCTCTGAACCGCTGATGACAAAATTCGGGGTTACAGGAATGCTTAGGGCATCGCTTGCTATGTACAACACTTTGAGCGAGTCGGAATACTTTATTGACTCATTGAAAAGAGCGTTGAAGATGCTTTCATAATTTGTGAAGTTATGGTTAATATAAACACATGTATTAAAAAGAAAATAAGAAGAATAAATGTTAACAATTAAACAAGCGGAGCAAGAAATAATTGAAGAGTTCTCAATCTTTACAGATTGGCTCGACAAGTATGAATATTTAATTGAACTAGGTAAGTCGCTGCCAATAATCAATGATAATGGCAGACAGGAGAGCAATCTGATAAAAGGTTGCCAATCAAGAGTATGGCTAGCAGCGGACTATAGAGAGGGAAAGATATATTTTACTGCCGACAGCGATGCGATAATCACAAAAGGAATTATTTCGTTGTTAATAAGGGTTTTTTCTGGAAGAACCCCCAAGGAGATTATTGACGCAGATCTTAGCTTTATTAAGGAGATTGGCCTTCAGGACAACCTCTCTCCCTCCAGATCTAATGGATTGGTATCAATGATAAGACAGATAAAGTTTTATGCTCTTGCATTTGCAGCAAACAAATAAAAATTCAGAACCATGAGCGAAAATAGTGTAGAGAAGAATATAGTAATAGCACTTAAACAAGTGCATGACCCGGAGATACCGGTGAATGTTTATGACCTTGGTCTTATTTACGAAATCAAAGTTGATGATAACCACAAAGCATTCATCAAGATGACCCTTACTGCTCCAAACTGTCCAATGGCAGATCAGTTGCTGGAGGATGTATATGAAGCTGTTTCGGATGTGCCTACAATAGAGGACGTTGCAATAGAATTGACCTTTGACCCTCCTTGGGACAGGAACAGAATGAGCGAAGAGGCACTGCTTGAACTAGGTTTTCTATAAAGAATCATTAGCAATAAATAGAATAAATGTCCCAAGTGTACCTACTCCTGGGCAGTAACCAGGGAGATAAAGTAAAAATACTGCAACTGGCACTTGACAGACTGTGTCTGCTTTCCCCAAAAAAGCTTGTTAAATCATCATTATATGAAAGCGAGCCATGGGGATTCGAGGCAGATGAGTGGTTCCTGAATATGGCGGTAAGACTTGAAACCGATCTATATCCAAGGGATTTGCTGAAAATATTGCTCAAGATAGAAACAGAACTTGGCAGAGTGAGGGATGACAAGGTTGGTCGCACAGGGGATGATGAGAGGCAATATTCTTCAAGAACAATAGATATTGACATTTTGCTTTTTGAAGACAAAGTTATTAATGAGGAGGATCTTATTGTACCTCATCCAAGAATGCAACACCGGAGATTCGTATTGTTGCCTCTTTGCGAGATAGCCCCAAAGATTATACATCCGGTTCTAAACAAAAGCATGGAAAAATTGCTTGAAGAGTGTGACGACAAGTCAAACGTAAGAATAATTCCTGCATGATATGAAAGACAAAGTTTTTACCGATGCAACAAAAAGTGCGATTCCGTCATTCGACCTTTTGCACTATGAGGAGCCTGTTCTCTTCGCATTCAAGACTATGGAAGGAATCTTTGACGAATTCATGGGAGAGACCGATGTGCCCCATAAACATAACTTTTATACGATAGTATGGGCCAAAAATGCCTGTGGCAAGCACTATATAGATTTCAGGGAGTATGATATAAAACCCAATATTGTCTTTTTTGTTGCTCCGGGTCAGGTCCATCAGGTTATTACCCCTCATAGACCAGTAGGAGTGGTTATTATGTTTACAAGGGAGTTTCTTTGCAAGTATAATATTGCAGAGGAGTTTATTACAAATCTTGGAATCTTTGCAGGTTATCCCGGAGAGCCGCCTCTGGAGATAAACGAAGAGAGTTCATTCAGACTTGGGATCTATGCAGATGAGATAAAAAAGCTTTTTGAGAATGAAAGCAGGTTCAGAAACGACTCACTGGCTTCTTGGCTTAAGCTTTTCTTAATAGAGTGCAATAAGAACCTAAGAGAGAGGGACGATATAACAAATACTCAGCTCCTTGAAACAGGAAGTCAGCTCGTAAGAAACTTCAAAAGAGAGTTGGAAAAGAATTTTTACAAATGGCACATGGTTAGTGAATATGCTAATGTTCTTAATGTCACATCGGACTATTTGAACAATGTACTTAAAAACGCTATCGGACAAAACGCAAAAGAGTATATACAAAACCGCCTGATACTGGAAGCAAAACGACTAGGTGTTCACACAGAATTATCATCCAAAGAGATAGCATATACACTTGGTTTTGACGACCCCTCTCATTTCAGCAAATTCTATAAAAAGGTTTCTGGTTTTAACTTCAGCGACTTCCGGGAAAATCCGGAAAAATACAACACATCTACGTAAAATTACATTGATTCAGGCTTAGTGTGACCGTATCTTTGTGCCAGAATAAATGACAAAGAGTATGGAAGCAAACAATAAAAAATACAACATTGTAAAAGCAGAATCAAGGGGTCACGCCGAGCATGGCTGGCTGGATACTTACCACTCATTTTCTTTTGCGAATTATCACGATCCACAGAGGGTACACTTTGGTTCCCTACGGGTACTTAATGACGATAAAATTGCCGGAGGAGAGGGATTTGGCAAGCATCCTCACGATAACATGGAGATTGTGACCATTCCAATAAAGGGCGACCTGAGACATGGTGATAGTATGGGCAATACTACGGTAATAAAAGAGGGAGACATTCAGGTAATGAGTGCCGGTACCGGAGTATTTCACAGTGAGGTAAATAATAACTCCGACAAAAGCGTAGAACTTCTGCAGATCTGGATAATTCCAAACAAACAGAGCGTAGAACCAAGATATGGCCAGATAACGCTGGACATAGAGAAAATGAAAAACAGATTTCTGCAGGTGCTCTCTCCAAACAGAGAGGATGATGGTGTCTGGATTTATCAGGATGCATGGTTTCATATGGGTGACCTCGATAAAAACTTCAACGGTAAATATCTCTTGAAGAAATCTGGTAACGGAGTTTATGTTTTTCTTATAGAGGGAGTTATAACAGTTGATGGACACAAGCTAAACAAACGGGACGCTATATCTGTTAAGGAGACTAATGATATAGAAATTGTGGCCGAACAACCTTCAAAAGTGCTGATTATAGAGGTCCCTTTAAAGCTTTACACAAAATAATATTAATAAAACTACATTATACACAACATTATGAGCATAACAAACAACCTTAAATGGAGATACGCTACTAAAAAATTTGATACATCTAAAAAAATACCTGCAGACAAACTGGAAATCCTTAAGGAGGCGGTTAATCTTGCACCAACCTCTTACGGACTACAGCCCTTCAAGGTTCTGATAATTGAAAACCAGCAAATAAGAGAAGAACTGAAGGATGCAGCCTGGGGCCAGACACAGCTGACAGATGCTTCGCACATATTTCTGTTCTGTAATTACACAGACATGGGGCCGGAGAAGATAGACAACTATCTTAAATTAAGGTCAGAAATAAATAACACAGATGTTGCAGATACTAAACCATACGGCGATTTGATGAAGGGGCAGATGGCAGTATTGTCAACGGACCAGATATCTGCATGGACCGCAAAGCAGGCTTATATCGCACTGGGAACACTCATTGCTGCTGCCTCGGAACTCCAGATTGACTCTTGTCCAATGGAGGGCTTCGACAAAGTGAAATTTGATGAAATTCTGGGACTTAAAAATAAAGGAATAACGTCTGCAATGCTTGCAGCTGTTGGATACCGCTCAGAGTCCGACGATACACAACACTTCAAGAAGACAAGGAAACCTATTGAAGAGATATTTGAAATAATAAAGTAGTTTCTAAGAGTCACCTTCTCTTTTGAAACTCAGCAATACCCGACTCCAGAAATTTCAGAAACTCATCAGCTGAACACTCCCCGACAGGATTTATCAAGACCTCCTGATTTTTATCGATCAGAACATAAAAAGGTTGAGAAGCAACGCCGAAACGGGTCACCTGATAGTCTCTGAGCTTTCTGCCCAGGGTATTTTTTATTTTTCCGTCAATTGTAGATATTATCTGTTCTTCTTTTGGCAGTCCGGTCCTGTCATCGACATAAAGGTTTGCAAGCACAATTTTGTTTCTCAGAATATCAAGAACCCTGGGATCGTTCCACACTGTAGCTTCCATCAATTTGCATACACTACAGGTTACTGCCTTGAAAGATAGGAGTACTGGCTTGTTAACCTGTTTTGCGCACTCCACAGCCTGCTCAATCTCAAAATATGCCTGAAGCCCGTAAGGAGCCCTGTGGTTTGGGTCAGCATATTTTGCAGGGCCGCAAAGACCTTCGGGAACTATCTCACCGGACAATTCCGGGGCAGCAGATGTGGGTAAACCGGAACCAAATACAAACGAATTCTCATCTGCTGGTGGAATTATAGCAGAAAGAGAGGCGAGAGGTGCACCAAAAAGACCAGGTATCAGATAAACGGCAAAAGAAAAAGAGGCAATTGCAAATAGCAACCGACCTGTGCCAACATGTTTGGTGTCGGTGTCATGAGATGTTTTGAATTTACCCATGAAATAAAATCCCAGAAGGGCCGCGAGTACAATCCAGATAGAGATAAACACAGGACGAGTGAGAATTCCCAGACCGAACCAGGCATCCACAGATGCAAGGTACTTTAAGCTGAAACCAAGTAATATAAAGGCAAAAACGACCTTGACAACATTCAGCCATCCTCCCGATTTTGGCATTTTCTTCATTAGTGACGGGAAGAAAGAGAACAATACAAATGGAAGCGAAAAGGCAAGTCCGAAGAAGAACATTCCCAGAATAGGTTTTAAAGCCAAACCTCCCGTAACCGCTGCCGCAAGAATTGACCCCACAAACGGACCGGTACATGAGAAAGAGACAACAACCATTGCAAAAGCGACAAAAAACGATGCAATGTATCCACCTTTGTCTGCCTGTGCATCTGCTTTGTTTGCAAGACCTGTTGGCAGGGTAATCTCAAAGGCCCCGAAGAATGATATGGCAAAAATCATGAAAAGGAGGGCAAACAAGAGGTTCGGGATCCAGTGGGTGCCAAGGGTGTCTGTTGCATCGGTGCTTTGAAATACGGCCACCAAAACGCCAATAAGGGTATAAATTAGTGTTACGGAGAGTCCGAAAACCAAACCCTTGATAATTCCTGATTGTTTTTTGCCTGAACCGCTCAAAAAGAAGCTTACGGTCATGGGAATCATAGGGAAGACACAAGGGGTGAAAACTCCTCCAAGTCCGGCAGCAAATGCTATGAGAAGGAACATGAGCATTCCTTGGGATTCTCCAGTTTCGTTTGCTTCTGCGGGAGGGCTAACAGCTTCTTTGACAATGGTACCCTTTACGTCAAACACAACGTCGACCTCCTCCATGAGGCACTCCTTTCCGTTACAGGTTTGAAAGGAGAGAAGCCCTTCAACTTTTACAGGGCCTTCTGTGGTTTTGCGGATTGTCTGTATAAATGTTGCACTCTTCTCAAATACACTCACCTCAACCTTGAACGCCTTATCCATCTTTTTTGTGCCAACACCAACGTCCTTAAGTTTTCCTACGGCTTCGTAGCCGGAAATGTTCTTTAGTTCGAAGGTGGTGGGAAGTGGTCCGTTTTTGATTGCCTCTGTTGTATATATGTACCAGGGCACTTCAATTTCTGCATTGAATATCAGGTCAATTGTTCCGTCGCCGTTATCCTTTTGGCTGTAACTCCAGCTTGCAGAAGTCTGAGCGTCAAGGTTTATAAAAGCAAACAAAAAAAAGAGGGAGAAAATTAGTTTTCGCATCGATATTGTCTTTAATGATAATCGAGCACTAATTTACCCCCTTTTTCCAATAAATGATTCAACCCCTATTTAAATATTTTACTAAGGGTTTCATGTAATCCTTCTCCTCTCAGATTTTTGGCAACTATTTTTCCCTCGGGACTGATCAGGAAATTGGCAGGAATAGCGTGTACACCATACTGCTCTGCTACCTGATTCTTGAAGTATTTCAAATCAGATACATGTACCCATGGCAGATGATCTTTTATTATGGCTCTTTTCCATTGATCGGCATCCTTGTCTAATGATACAGCAAGGATTATCAACCCTGAGTCCTTGAATTTCTCATATGCCTTAAGCAAATTCGGACCTTCTGCCCTGCATGGACCACACCAGCTTGCCCAAAATTCCAGTAAGACATATTTCCCTTTAAAAGAGGATAAGCAAACCGGATTGCCAAGAGTGTCGTTTTGAGTAAAATCAAGAACTTCTCTCCCTAGCTGAACCTTTTCCAGTGTAGCTAACCGAATAGCAACCTGTTTTCCCTCGTATGACTGCTTGACCATAGGAGATAGCGACTCATATAAAATCTTGCACTCGTCCAGATTATTTTCACTGGTGTTGTAAAATAACTGATTGGCACTAAGATAGCTGTTCGGATGTTCTTTAATGAATCTATTTATGATAACTTTTTCATTGCGTAACAGAGAGTCATAAAGCAATTTAGATTGTTTCTGATCTTTAGCGTCATTGTTTTTTTGAATGGCGAATACTGCTTCTCTGTTATTTTGAATTGTTTGCTGAAGTATTTCGTATTCATCCTGGTTATTTGAACCACTAACCTTTATGTCTGCCGGTGGGCCATAAGTACCTTTCAGGTTTATGTTTGAATTGTCAAGAAGGAATAATCGCTGAACAGAGTAGTTAGCATTATAGAGCATTGATACACACGGTTCTTGTATAACGCCCTTGAAAACAAAAGAACCGTTTTTTACCCTTACGGTATCAGTTTTTTGCTTTCCTTGTATCATGTACGCCAGATAAAGATCAGATTCAGTCAGACCAGTAATGGTTCCGGTTACTACAAAACTTTTTTTAGTTTGTCCCGTTAACTGAAGACCGAAAAAAGAGATGATAAGCGTTAATAATATTATGTTTTTATTCATGGTTGTTGTTTGTGAAATAAGTAATAAAATAGGTAAAAAAAGAGGTTGCCGGAAAGCAACCTCTTAGGCATTGTCAGCTAACCCTGATATATGCGTCGACAACTGCCCCCGGGATTCCATTAATTGTTTTGGCAGGGATTATAACACCATCGACACCCAGACTAATATTGACAAAAAATATTTTTCCGCTCTGGACACCTACCAGAAGCGTATTTGAATCGGCAAATTTCATCATTGTAATCTGATCGCCATTGAAGTTTGCAGTTAAAGGAACAATGTCCTGAGTAATACGGTTGTAGCGGTAAATTTTATCGCCGGAAGTAAAATAAAACTCATTTGTAACTGAAGAGAGCCACTTTGAATCACTTTTAACGTATTGAGAACCAACAAAAGCTCTTTTCAAAACAGGAGTGATAATATCTTTTGCTTCTTGGGTTCTGGTGAACTGGAACTCATAAACATTGCCATTATCGTCCTTACAGAAGGCAAAATTTGTTATGCCTATAAGACTCATGAAAAGCACCTTGGACATACCTACGTTTTTTGGGTCAAATGGTAATGTTCCTCCTCCGATTGGGGCAGGAACAACATAGTCGTCACCAACCCATTTCCCATCCGTTGCAAATTTGATAAACTTCTTATTGAACTCATCATAACCATACATGTACTGATAATCTACATAAATGAAAGAATTTCCGAGTTTATAAGTACCATCTCCTTTGATAAGGTAACCATCGCCCCACATACCATAAGGGTCGGAGAGGGGGTATCCTATTGTGTATGTTGCAGCCAACTTGTCATTCATAACTCCCAGTAAGGCAGAGCCGTTTGCAAGTTGAATCTGATAACCCATCTTAATTGGTCCTGTTTCCGGTACAAGAAAGTTTCCCTTTACGGTTCTTAGTATGCTAAGTGTATTTGGTTCCAACTTAACTCCGGGATCGTCGCCTTCGCCACAAATAATCCAGTAAAACTGCATCCCCCACCAGAAGTTTGCCGATATAAGCTGTTGCGGTTTGTTTGGTAGGTTTTTGCCATGCATTGCCTTATATATTCTTGGCATTATTGTATTGTCGGGTTTAACAAAAGACAACTGGGCAACACCAGCTTCGTCACTTAGCACCATTACTCCTTTACTGAAAACTGTTGAGGTTTTAATTGTAAATGGATATATATATTTACCTCCGGTTACATTATTGGTTATAATTAATTTGGCGGTCCAGGTGCCTACTTCGGATAAAGGTGAGAATTTTAGCGTTTCACCTGTAGATTCAATCCAACCGGTAGAAAGAAGGATCTTCCATTGATAACTGAAATCTGCTTTCCCCTGAATGGTAACTGTTGGCTTAATAGTAAGTTCCTCTCCCAGCAATACAGAATATTCATCATTTAGTCCGGCAACCACAGGCCTGGGCACATCTGCATAATCGTAGTTGCCCTTATCAACAATAGTGCAAGAAGAAATAAACAGTAAAATGCTTGCAATAAAAATAAAATATATGTTTTTCATATCGTTATGTCTTTTATGAAATATTATTACTTGCCAATAACCTTGTCATTCTCATCAAATATCCCATATATTGTTGATCCTGAAGACACAACGCCATATTTAAATTTCATGGTCGGGTCACTTGACTGATATAAATCGTAGTTATTGTCATTTGTGTGTTTTACCAATACCCATCCCGGATGATTGTTTATCCACGTAGTTAATGATTGTACACCAGATGTTAAGGCAGAGAAAAACGGACTCCAGACATTTAACATAGAATATACAGAAATATTGAAATCAGAATCGCCGGAAGAAGTTGAGGCAAATGAAGTGCGACGGGTGACTTTAGTCACAAGACTGTATGCAGTAACTGAAAATTTGGGGAAGTTGCTTTGTGATGCGTACCAGTAGTCCCACCATATTGGCTGGCTTATTGTGTTGGAGAAGGTAACTAAAGTGAACTGCATTTTTGGATTCGAAATAAAATCTTCATTTGCTTCTATCTGGATTCCAATGGTAACCGGACTAATATTCAGCCTGCTGTCACCCTTCTTTACAATAACAGGAAGTTGAATGGAGCCAGAGTCTGCAGGCATGATATACTGAGCCTTTAAAGCCTCATAATGGACTCCGGTTAAAGCGGTCGTCTTATTTGGAACGACAGATATTTTTATTTTACGGTCGAAAGGTTTCCTGTTTCCCTGAATCCTAACAGGAACGTTAATAGTGTCAAGAGTTTGTGCTTCCGGATGTTCAAGGAAAGAATATACAATGTATTTAAGAGTATCTGATGTTACTCCAAAAACAGCACTGGTAGCACCTATATATTTCATCTCCTCTGCTTTTTGACATGCGCCCAGAAAGAGAAGGAAAGTTATAATTAATAAAATACTTTTTTTCATGATGAATATGGGTTATTTCGTTACTATGTTGCCGTATTGAACTTCGGCATCGGGTATTGGCAGTACAAAGACATTGTCACTTGCCGGTGTGCTTGAACCGTTTATGGCACTTATTGGTTTATTCAGCCTTTTAAACAAATAAAAGAGTTGTCCCTCTGCAAAGAACTCTTTTCGATATTCTTTAATTAGTTCAGACATAAACAAGTTTTGATCGCCGGATAAAGCTGCCGGAATTCCACGCTGAAACCGTACTGTATTAAAATACGTCCATGCCTGGGTCGGATTCGTTGCAATATTACACTCTGCGGCTATATAGTACATTTCACTTATACGAATCGCGGGTAATCTGAGGTCATACATGTTTGATTCTGCATCTGAATGATACTTCATTACTGACATCATTGTTCCTCCGGAAATAGTATTGTACATGTTTGCATACCTGAGGTCCGTACCACCCGGTCCACCAGATCCGGTTTCAAAAGCGTCGTTGAAATAGATGAGGTCGGTAAACATTCCCTGTTTTTCTGCCTCAAATTTAGCTATCATATTTTCTTCAAGACCAGGAGCATACAACGAGAAAATGAGTTCAGTATAGAATATTTTGTCTTTATATAAGGGATCGCTGGTTGTAATCCTCTCCTTTGTGGCCCAAGGGAACTTGTTAGCGTCGATAATTTCCATAGCATTGACCAGGGCGTTCACTTTATCCTGTTTGTAAAGATAAACTCTTGCAAGTTCTCCACATACAGCATAATAGTTCATACGATCTCTTCTGGTATTGGAAAAAATATCGTTTTCTGTGCTTTCGTTAGTTTTCTCGGTATTAGCTAAATCTGTTTTGGTATAAGGGTACCCTACAACATAGGTAGGGGAAAGTATTGGGTCTTTTTCCTTAAGTAATGCCTTGGCTGCGTTAAGGTCGGCCAGTATCTTTGTTATTACCTCGGTTACAGAAGATTGTGGGGCTCCCTTGAGAGAAAATTCAGTTATATATGGAATTGCTTTTGCATCCGGTTTACTGGCATAAGAGGGGGCAAACAACCTTAAAAGATCAAAATACAAGTATCCTCTCAAAGCAAAAGCTTCTCCTTTTATAATTGAATAGTTATTCTTTGTAAAAATGTTCTTTTTTGCATCAATCTTTTCAATAATGATATTGCAAAGGGCAATGGACTTGTACAAAGAACTCCATATAGTGTAACATTTATTCAATACGGCTTTATCTGTATAGTTGAAAGTAAAGAATGGCTTATATTCGTTATTTGATAATCCACCATATAAGTTTTGAGAGTAAATCCCCGCCAGATAATCGGGAAACCCACAAATAAGTTCTCCGTATGTTTCTGACTTGTTGCAGTTTGCATAGATTCCATTTAATGCTTCCTGAAATCCGGTCTCAGTCTGAAGCAAAGTTTCAAGATCAATTTCAGATTCCGGCCTTACATCCAGCCATTTGTCGCAGGAAGTAAAAATGAACAGGCCGATACAAAATATAAATATGTATTTTTTCATAAGGATTAACGATTAAAATTGGGTTGTAATTGAAAATGTAACCATTTTTGAGAAGGGATAGTCAATTCCTCGTTCTATGTTTACAGAGGACCACCTCCAGATATCTCCCATATTTATTCCAAACCTTACACTCTCCATAAGTATTTTGCGTGCAGAGGCTTTAGAAAGCTCATATGTCAAATTAACCGAGGTAAGACCAAACTCATTATCCTTTTGAATAAAACGAGAGGTCGCCCGTGTGACAGCGGTACTGGTAATTGACTTATAGAATGTTGCATCGCCTGGTTTTTTCCACCTTTGTTCCAGTGCCCGTCTGTCTACATTATAACGAGGATCGGCATTCTCTACCCTGTCTACCAAAGTCTGGTTAAACAGATATCCTCCATACCTGTAATGAAGGTTTGCTGTTAAAATAAAACGTTTGTACGAAACTGTGGCCCCAATATATCCCTCTACCTTAGGTGCCCTTTCTGCACAAGGAACCATATCTGCGGCATCATAAGTATAGGTGAGTGTTCCGTCCCTCTTTACATATACCTCCATACCGGTCTGTGTATCAATGCCAAGAGATTTAACTGCGTAGATTTGTGACAACGACTGACCCTCTACATACTGAGAAATTGGTCTTGTAAAGTTATTGGGGTCATTAGAAACAAGATACTGATTGTAGGCCTTGAGAGCTTCCGAGATATTTAATATTTTATTCTGATTATGAGCAAGGTTACCTGTGAGGTTTATTCTCCAGTCCTTACTGTTTCTCATTAAATCTACCTTTACATTCAGCTCTATCCCTTTATTCTCGAGTTCGCCAAGATTCGATTTATAACTTGAAAAACCCAAAGATGGTGCTACGTTTATGTCTGCAAGCAAATCTTTTGTCCGCTTATAATAATAACGACCTGAAAACCAGATACGGTCTTCTAAAAAGCCAACCTCAACGCCAATATCGGAACTCTGGGTACGTTGCCATTTCAACAACTGATTTCCGTAGCCTATATATCCGGCGCCAACTCCTGTTGAGTACCAGTTATTAGTGTAATATTCATAAATTGTATTTGCCATAAATGGATTAAACGACACCTCTCCAAGAAAACCGGTGGTAGCCCTTAGTTTCAACTGACTTATAGCTGTATTTTCAAGAAATTTTTCTTTATGAATGTTCCATCCTATACCGGTTGACCAAAAAGGAGCATATCTGTTTTGTGAGCCAAATTTTGATGAACCATCAAGGCGAAAAGAAAAATCGAACAAATACTTGTTTGAATATGAGTAATTTATATTTGCAAAAGCTCCGAACAACCTGCTTTTAACAACCTGGCTAACTGGAGAGTCTCCCACCTGGTAAGCATTTGCAAATCCAAACTCAGAGAATTTGTCATTTGTAAAACCTATTGCCCTTATGCCTCTGTTATCCGAGTTATTGGTGGTGATATTTGAACCAAGGGCAAAATTCACAAAATGTTTACGAATGCCTTTACTGTATGTCAACACTGCTTGTCCGTCCAGATTGTTGGAAACGCCGGTACTGTAAAGGTAACTACCTCTTTTAATGTAGTCTGCCGGCAGATAGAAATAGTAGGTGTTATCGAAGGGCGATGTAAAAACATCGGAAGTTGACTTGTTCGAAGAGTAGCTTACCAGTGAGCGAAAACGCAAGCCGGGTAATATGTTCCATTCAAAGGAGAACTGGTCGGTGATATTTGAATAACCCGATTTGTCGAAACTGCTTAAAGTCGCATTATACAAAGGATTAAGCACGGTAGAAGTTAATACCGCACCATTCGACTGTTGAAGCTTCCATATCTCCATTTCTCTTATGTAGTTTCCAGCCTCGTCAACTATTGGATAATAGGGATTTGCCTTTACATAAGTAGAGAAACTGCCATAAGGGGAGTTCTTTGATCTGACATCTTCTATTGACAGGTAATTCTTAAAAAGAAGTTTTTCATTTAGATTATATGACAAGTTCATACCCAGACCCAAACGATCTCTTCCCGATCCTTTCATTACACCCTGAGATGTCTGATATCTAAGATCTACTCCATAACGAATAGTTTTTGAGCCACCTTCTATATAAACGGAATGTTTCTGTCCAAAAGAGTTTCTTACAGGTTTAGCAAGCCAGTCAGTATTGACACCTGCTGCCAAGTACTCTTTTTTTGTGGTGTAATTTTTAATTTGCTCATCCTCAGATATATTAACCGTTGGTTTATACAATCCGGCCAATATCTCATAGTCCATTTTTTCACTGGCGTTCAATAGATTGTATGCCGATAAATCCGGAGAGGATACTGTAGATTCAAAATTATAAGAAAACATCAGCTTCCCCTCTTTAGGGTCCTTTGTCTTGATTACAAGGACACCATTTGAGGCTCTGGATCCATAAATGGCAGTTGCAGCGGCGTCCTTCAATAAAGTAATCGATTCAACCCTGTTTATATCCAGGTCGTATACTTTTTCCAAAGATACCTGATAACCGTCCAGGATAAATGTTGGTAAATTAGGATTACTTTGAGTCAAAGTACGCTTGTCTAAAGGATCGAGAGAAGAGGTTCCCGCATCTAAAGCAGTAGTTCCCCTTACTTGAAACTCCGGGAGTTTATTGGGATCCGACCCAAACGTATTATTTACTACCTGCTTGAAAGAGGGGTCAATAACCTGAATATTCTGCAGAAGATTTTGTGTCCCTATTCTTCTTAATTCATCGCCGGAAACAGTTAAGGCACTACCGGTAAAACTCTCCTTTTTTTGTGTGTAATAACCGGTAACAAACACTTCCTGCAACGATGCCAGGTTTTCCTTCATTGTCAAATCAATAACGGACCTGCCATTTACCGGAATTTCCTGAGTTATGTATCCAATATAGGTAACTATAAGGACGGCATCTTTTGACACGTTATCAATAGTATACATACCGTTTAAATCTGTTGTGGCACCAAGTCCCGGTAAACCCTTTACCTGAATATTGGCATAGGGAACCGGAGAACCATCTTCTACAAAGGATACCTTTCCTTTGACTTTTAACGGAACCTGAATGGATTGTCTGCCCGCTTTTTGTAGAATAACAATTTGTTTATTGTTAAAGGTGTAAGTAAGGTCGCTTTTTGCGAAAACAGAGTTGAGGATAGAAGTGATTGTCTGATCTTTTGCTTCTATAGAAATGTTGGGGAAAGATTCTACCTGAGAACCTTTGTAAAAGAATTTGTAAGTTGTGTTTTTTTCAATTTCTTTAAAAAACTTGACAATACTTACATCTTTTAAGCTAATTGTGATTTTCTCTTGCTGACCAGCTCCAAAAACAGGAGAAGGAGATAGAAGAAAAAAAACTACCGGCAACAATACAATTTGCCGCAAAGCATGCCTTCCGTAGAAGCACTTTTTTCTAAAAAGTGAAAAAATTTTCATAGTTTTGTTTTAATTCTGGTTAATACTTAGGTATTGATTGGCGCGGCGGGAGAGAGTAAAGTTTACCAGGCCTTAAGTTCTCCCGCTTTTTCTATTATTTAGAGTCTTCGACTATTAAAATTCCATTATCTATCCTGTATCTTACTTTAGCACTGATGGCAATTGTTTTCATTGCTTCTTCAATATTTTCCCTGTCGAATTTTCCATAAAACTTTTCTGTCTTTGATACTGAAGAGTTGTTAATAATCTCCACTCCATACCATGAGCGAAGGTTATCTAACATAGAGTCAAAAGTGAGCTCAGAAAGCACCAGGATTCCGTCTTTCCATAAAGTCATGGTCCTTGAATCTACGCTACTTACAGAAACCTCTCTGTCGAGACGGTTTATGGAGTATTTCTCGTCGGGGCTAATTATTTTACTTTGGCCATCGGCAAATACTTTTACAGAGCCCTCCACAAGAATGACAGAAGAATTTTCGGCATTTTTATTAGATTCTACATCAAAAGAGGTACCCAGCACCTCTACTCTCATGTCTGGAGTATTAACTATAAACGGAATGTCCGATTTAGTAACATCAAAATATGCTCTACCCATCAACGTGACAGATCTGCTCTCTTTTCCGAAACTTACGGGATATCTTATATATGAGTTGGAGTTCAGATACACCTTTGTTCCGTCTGACAGGACTATAGCAAATCGTTCTCCGGAAGGGATAGTTACTGAGTTGTATTTAAGGATTTCTGACTTTTGGGGGCGACCAATTCTCTGAGACATATAAGAAATTTCACGGTGATTTGCCGGGTCGAGACTCATCTCTTCCTGGTTATCCTCTTGAATTGAAACAGAAGATTTGTTCAGAGGATTTATTATGCGGCCGTCTGATAATTCAACCTTGATGGAATCGGTATTATATTTTAGTTCAGAAAAAGAGACATTTGAATTTTCATTTGGGATAAAAAGAGTATAAACCCCAAAAAGCAACAATATTGCAGCAGCAGAAGAGACAGCATAAACAAACCTTGTTCTGAAATTTTGCCTTCGTTCTCTTGCCCGGGTATATTTTAAAAAGCTTAAGAGAGACTCTTTTATCTGGCTATCGTCAGCCGGAATATCCTGAGCAACGTGCCAGATCTTCTTATATTGCTCAAAGTAAGTCTCATTATCGAAATTCCTGACCCAGACAGATAATTTTTCAATTTCATCCGGAGAGGCACTTCCATTGAGGTTTTTTGAGATTAGTAAATCGATTTCTTCGTCTTCAGTAGTTTTTCTTAGCATTACATGTTTGCTTTTACTCTAAGACGCATGCAAACAGGCCGACCCCTAAAAACAGATAAATAAATATAGCGAAAACTTTAATTTTTCCCGTAGCTTTTTAAACGCTATGGTCATTTGACTCTCTACGGTTTTTACAGATATGTCCAAATCACATGCAACATCTGCATAAGATTGTCCTTTTATTTTACACTTAATAAAAATTTCCCTGCATTTTTTTGGGAGGGACTCTATAGAATTCAGAATTATCTGTTTTGTTTCTGAATCGATAAACCTCATTTCTGCCTGTGGGTCCTGGACAATACTGGTAAAATAGAAATCAAGTAGACCCTTCACTTCATATTTCGCAAGAAATTTCTTATGCCTGAGAATTGACACACAATTATTATAAACAGCTCTATACAAGTATGATTTTAAAGAGTCATTTATTTCCAGCCCTTTCCGTACGTCCCAGAAGTGGCAGAAAGTCAACTGGACACACTCCTTGGCATCTTCTGTGTCGTTCAGGATTCTGAAAGCGTATGAAAAAAGATTGCTGTAATACTTGACAAATAAAAAAGAAAAAGCATCCTCTCTCCCCGCTTTTATAGCGTTAAGTAATTCTTCACTATTTAGACAATCATCAAATGGTTTGTTAATCTGCATGACGGGATGCAATTTTAAAGATAATTAACGACAATCGCAAACTCTGTCAAATTTTAAACTAATTTTGCCGTTTATTAACAGAAAAAGAATATGACACAAGAGGAGCTATTCAAGAGTTTGATTGCACATGCCAAAGAGTATGGCTTTATTTTTCCTTCGAGCGAGATTTATGACGGACTAAGTGCTGTATATGACTATGGTCAGCTTGGCGCTGAGCTTAAGAACAACATAAAAAAATACTGGTGGGACGCAATGGTTCGTCTTAACGAAAACATAGTGGGAATAGATTCTGCAATCTTCATGCATCCTAAGATATGGGAGGCTTCCGGCCACGTAAATGCGTTCAATGACCCGCTTATAGATAATAAAGATTCAAAAAAGAGATACCGTGCAGACGTACTTCTGGAGGATCACATTGCCAAGATTGAAGAGAAGATAGAGAAAGAGGTTGAAAAAGGACATAAGAAATTCGGCGAATCATTTGATGAGGCACAATTCAGGGCAACAAACCCTAATGTATTGAGGAACAGAGCAAAGGCCGACGAGGTTACTGTAAAGATGAATGAGGCCCTTAATGCAAATGACCTTGAAGCAGTTAAACAACTTATAATCGATTGCGAAATAGTTTGCCCAATCTCAGGCACCAGAAACTGGACCGATGTCCGTCAGTTTAACCTGATGTTCTCTACACAGATGGGAAGCGTGAGCGAAGATACAAACATAATTTACCTCAGACCGGAAACTGCTCAGGGCATTTTTGTAAATTTCCTGAATGTACAGAAAACCGGAAGAATGAAGATCCCTTTTGGAATTGCCCAGATAGGGAAAGCCTTCAGAAATGAGATTGTGGCAAGACAGTTTATCTTCAGGATGAGAGAGTTCGAGCAGATGGAGATGCAGTTTTTCGTGCGTCCCGGAGAGGAGATGAAGTGGTACGAACATTGGAAAGCGGCTCGTCTGCGTTGGCACAAAGCGCTTGGACTAGGCGATGACAAATACAGGTTCCATAATCATGAAAAGCTTGCCCACTATGCGAATGCTGCAGCCGATATTGAGTTTGAGTTTCCATTTGGATTCAAGGAGCTCGAAGGGATACACTCCCGTACCGACTTTGACCTGAGTCAGCATCAGAAATTCTCCGGTCGTAAGCTTCAATATTTTGACCCTGAGACAAATGAGAGCTATGTGCCATATGTTATTGAAACATCGATTGGGCTGGACAGGACCTTCCTTGCAGTCTACTCCTCTGCATATTGCGTGGAAAAACTAGATGACGGAGAGGAGAGGATCGTACTAAAATTACCGGCAATTCTTGCTCCTGTTAAACTTGCTGTGCTTCCGCTTGTTAAAAAGGACGGACTTCCGGAGATGGCAAGAGAAATCATGAACGACCTCAAATATGAAATCAATTGCCAGTATGACGAAAAGGACAGCATTGGAAAGAGATATCGTCGTCAGGATGCAATTGGAACGCCGTTCTGCATAACAATTGACCATCAGAGTCTGGAAGACAAGTGCGTAACTATAAGATACAGAGATTCGATGGAGCAGGAGAGGGTTCCGGTTGAGAAACTAAGATCAATCATTGAAGAGAAAATAAGCTTTAGAAAAGTATTGGAAAATATTTAAAACCAGAATTATGAATAACTTATCTGTAAATTACATGGGGCTCTCATTAAGCAGTCCACTCATTGCGGCGAGTTCCGGTCTGACATCACAGATTGACAAGGTTGTTGCATTTGCAAAAGCCGGGGTAGGAGCCATAGTTGTAAAGTCCCTTTTTGAAGAGCAGATAATAAACGAGGCAGAGTTTATAAGCAGCCAGTCTGCCGATTATCCGGAGTCTGCCGACTATCTTTATCACTACCTTCGTTCAAGTTCAATCACAAAGTATCTTGAATTGATAAAGGATATTAAGGCGGCTGTACAGGTTCCTGTAATTGCAAGTATCAACTGCTACTCTCCGGGAGAGTGGACAGCTTTTGCAAAAGAGATACAGGATGCCGGAGCAGATGGTCTGGAACTGAATTTTTACTCACTTCCGCTGAATATTCTAAAGAGTTCAAATGATATTGAGAAACAGTATCTTGAAGTAGTGGGGAAGGTTAGCAAGTCACTTAAAATACCTGTTTCTGTTAAAATTGCCAGCACCTTCACCAATATCCCCGGTTTTGTAAACGGCCTTAAAGCCTACGGGGCAAAGAGCGTGGTTATGTTCAACAGGTTCTATAGTCCCGATATAGATATCAAAAAAGTAAGGATGATTGCAGCAAATGCATTCTCATACGAAGAGGAGTATCTTAACGAACTGAGATGGATAGGTATAGTATCTGCTTTGGTGCCCGGCATAGACCTTTCGGCAAGTACAGGCATACACAATGGAACAACCGTAATTAAACAGATTCTTGCAGGGGCAACAACCGTTCAGATGTGTACCTCTTTGTACCAGAAAGGGGCAGAGGCTATCACTCATGCAATTGACGATATTAATCTGTTTATGGACGCGCAAGGGTTTGAAAACCTGTCGGACTTCCGTGGAAAACTGAACTATTCAAACATTGGAAATCCTCAGCGGTTCGAGAGGGTTCAATTTATGAAGAACTTCGGGGAGCTGTAGTTATCAGTTATTTTCTATCTTCAATTGATTTATCTCCTGTGACCTCAGGATTGTGTTGACTCTATTCTTGAATGCCCCTGTTTTCCCTCCTGTAAAGAATTTGTATGTGAAGGTAAACAGGAAATACTGTCTTATGATATTATAACGGGTTTCCTGTACATAAAAATCGGTTACTTCTCTTTGGATGTTCTTGTTTTGGTTCAAAATATCTCTGGCAGAAACGGTAAGAATCAGTTTATTCCGGATAAGTGTCTTTGAAATGTCTGCATTCCATAGCAGGTATGATTTGTCATTCTGTGTGGTATAGCCGGAGAAAAACTGATATGACATTTCAGTCCGGAAGTCGATTTCAAGAGGGAATATATACTTTAGACTTCCATCGATACTATTTCTCCATGTAGAATTTTTCTTGTCAGGGTAAATTGAGTTCTCGGATTTTTCATAGTTAAATGACACCCCGGTATTAAGGTACAAATCATCAATATTTATAGTTAATCCGGCTTTTTCTCCAAATACTTCCCTTTTTGTAATATTCCTGCTTCCATCTATAAAGGAGATATTATTATAATAACCGGCACTTGTAGCATTCATACAACTAAGTACTCCTTTGAAAAAAGGCAGATCAAACCCCAATCGTGCAGTCATCGAATAATCGCCCTTGTCATTATATGGCATCGAGTATTGTATGCCTTTATCGTCAAACCAGGATTTGTTTATTATTTTACTTGTGAAATATGAGACATTTGTATTGAAATGAATACCCGATGCGAATCCACGGGAGACATTAGTTATCTTCATTAACCTGAGACTGGCAGCATGCTCATATTCGCCTTTCAATTCCCTGTTTCCGATCCTGAAGTATAGCGGATTGGTATTGTCCGGAACAGGCATCATCTGCGAAAGGTCGGGTGTCCTGGAGTTAGCATTGTAATTTATAAAGAGTTGAAATAATTTTGGTGTTGTTATCCTGAGCTCAGCTTTTGGTGCTACGTTTATAAACCATTTATCTAAATTCCCTCCCTCAGAAATTCTTTTGATATATGAAGGCAGGATAGAGATTCCAATCATATAATAGCTGCTCTCTCCTTTTCCCTTTGGCTTCTGAAGGGAAAGGTCAATATTCTGTCTGAGCTCAGTATTATCTGACCTGTCTGATAGGAGGGGGTTCAGTTGCGTAAAATTTCCATAATTATCAGGATTGTATGTCTCTTTATTCAATTTAGACAAAGACGAAGTCACTCCCCAATTAGTTACTAAAACCATCTTTTTTGTCATTGGCTCTGTATATGATACCAAAGCAGAAAGCTTTATTGAATTATTGTTGATATTGTACTTTTGATCAGCTCTTCCCGAAACACTGTTTCTGCCGTCATTTGCACTTCTGTCAAAACCAAGCTTTCCGTTTATACTTAGTGCTCTTCTGGTTTTTTTTGCTCTCCGGACAATCTGAAAATCCGTCGAAATTGACTCCTGATCTCTTTTCCCTGCATCATTGCTCTCTCCCTCATTGAGTATTGTTCCCGATTCTCCTCCCATTATCTTGTATTTGGTTGAATTTGAATAATCACCATAAGAAAATCTGGCCATCGGCTTTATAACGATCATGCTCTTACTGTCATTCATATTGATAACTCCATTTATGTTGTGGGCCACGTTATTATTCTCATTCCTTGCACTATTTTCATAAATAAAAGAGCTGTCCTTGATAAAATTAAGCCTGTAAATATCTGTTTCTGAAACATTGTCATTCCCGTTTAGTTTATAGGATATATCAGTACTGTAACGGTTTTTTCTGTCTGTAAGGTTCAGGTTGCTCCCAAGTGAATAGTTGTGGGATTTGCCTGAATTTGTCTGTGTTGCTCCTGGCATTATAGATAACTCATTAAGATTAGAAGCATTACCTATTATTGCCACCTGATTATATTTATTGAAATTAGCAAGAAACTCTTTGGCTTTATATCTCTCATCTGTTCCTCCACCTGCACTAATATTACCTAACCAGCCGTTAAGCATATCCTCTTTTATCGCAACATCTACAGTATTTGTCCTTGCCCCGTCGTCAATTCCTGTAAACTTCGATTTTTCAGACTGCTTTTCAAAAAGTTTTATATTCTTCAGTATTTTTGCCGGTAGGTTCCTGCTTACAAAAACCGGATCATTGAGAAAAAATATTCTGCCATTGACAGTGATCTGCTCAATCACCTTGCCGTTCGCCGTAATTCTTCCATTATTATCAACGCTCCAACCAGGAAGTTTTTTGAAGAAATCTTCCAGGACATCTGAATCAGATAGTTTAAATGCGGCTGCGTTATATTGTATTGTATCACCCAGGTATTTAATTGGTACAACATGATCCTTTATTGTAACAGCATTAAGTTCTTTTACATTCTCCTTCAATTTAATCACTCCCAAGTCTTTTATATTATCGCCCTTTAGGAGGTCCTTGCCGTCAATCTTGATATTGGGGATCAATTTCATAAAATATCCTACATATTGCAACGATATTTCATAATCAGACACTGGAATTCTGTTGAATTTTATAGAGCCCGCACTGTCGGAGATAGCATATGTGAATATCTCTTTGTTTTTGTTCTTGTCAATTTTTGATAAAACTGCTGTTACAAATTCCAGAGGAGCTTTTGTCAAACTATCCTGCACAGAGAGAATTATATTTGCACTCATTATAACACCGCGCTGCTGGGCATTTGTCGAAAGTGTAATAAGTAATGTAGTAACTACTAATAATAGAGCACGCATCATGATCTTAATTTACCTCTTAGTATTTTTCCCGGCATTTTTCAAACGTTCCATATTCTGCCTTTCAGATTCATCAATTAAGGTTCTATTGAATTGTTTGTATCTCTTATCGCCAAGAATTTTATAGATAGAATTACAGACCTCTTTATGTAATGTTTCTCGTTCCCGGATTTTTTCCGGATCTGCTTTCCCTATCAGTTTACCATTTGCGTCATACGGAAGGGATTTTTTTACCTGATCAACGAATTTGAAATACTCTTCTTTTTTTTCGTCAATAATCTTGGATATGCTAATAATATCTTCCTCGGACATTTTTATCTGGGATGTTTTGGCTGTGACAAGGGTTCTGAGCTCGTCGCTGTTCAATGAGAATATTAAAGGAAGCCTTTGGGGACCATCCTCTTGAGATAAAAGAGCAAGTGGATAGAGTAGAAAAAGAATGAAATAGATTTTTTTCATAAATTAAATAATTAGTTTTTAAAATCTTCGTATTAATTTCTCGTCATTGAATTGTGTCTTTCAAATATAACGAGAATATAACCAAGAAAACCATAAACGTAACATGCTACATTTTGTTGCGCTTTTTTATCCGATAACAAAGAGGCTATCAGGCGTATCGGAAATATTTGTTGCGTTTTGTTGCGTTTTAGTCGCGGTGATTTTGAACTTTTGAAAAGATATTGAAGGTGATTTTAGGGTCATAAGAAAGGCCCTCAATAGCCAGAATTTTTCTTTGATCCTTGCTTT